>ENA-OPBD01000433-OPBD01000433.1-human-gut-metagenome-genome-assembly--contig:-NODE-433-length-28982-cov-8.212535_pt1 | contig 28982 bp, 42 predicted proteins | sample MGYA00241062_ERZ501440 | MGnify/ENA primary metagenome ERZ501440 (study PRJEB25962, sample SAMEA2042628) | human gut metagenome | biome: human gut; feature: human-associated habitat; material: faeces...
GGAAGGTCAGCGTAAGCGATGTCACAGCGGAAGTAAAACGGTATTCAGTGTTGTCTGCTAGGGTTAATGATGCCGTGCCGCCCGCGGGGGTTAGCTTTGATGTGGAAGCTGCCGCACCCAAAGAGGAAGGCGTGTGCGTGTGGTCAGACGAGGCCGCTCCTATACTTGAAGGCGTGTGCGTGTGCCCGGCTTCCGCGAATGCGTTTCCGAGCACACTTTTGATCTTGCTCCACAGCGTTCGTTTGTTTTCCATTTCGGATGCGTCGTACATCAGGAATCCGTCCGTATCCTGAATGTCTGCCGCAACGGGAAGGGCGCCCAAATCCGTTACCGGATCGCCGGTCTGCACTGTCGGCTGCCATGTTGCGCCGTCCAGCGTGACCTCGATCTTGTTGTCCGCGCTCAGCCGGATCCCCTTTATGTCCGATGAGCTTGGGTAGCTCCCAAGCATGTTCAGCAGCGCCGCAAGCTGGGCTGCGACCGTTCCGGCCGGAATCTCTCCGAGTGCCCCGTTTCCAACGTTGCCCGCGCCCCCCTCCCCCACAAGCTCATCTACCACGGCGTTGAAGGCGGTTTTTATTTGATTGCTGTTTGAATCAAAGATTGCCTTCATCTCCGCTGCCGTGCGTTGGGGCTGATCTGCTTCGTTTACAACGGGGTTTGTCCACGAGCCTATCTTCTTGTCCGTTATTGCCATTGTATTCTCCTTTCATGTAAAAAGGGGAGGTTTCCCTCCCCTTTAATACCTTGCTTCCAGAACGGCTTCGATCTCTGAATCCGTCAGCTTCAGCTTGCTCAGATACTTTCTAAGGTCTGCTTTTGTGTATTTCCTGCCATCCATCCACTGTTCGATAAGAAGCGCATTGGTTTCCGAAATTCCGGCGGCAACATAGGCTTTCCCGCGCTTGTACGCCGAGCCTGACGTTTTTCCAAGCTTAAACGTAAACCAGGATGTGTAATCCCGCGTCTTTCCCCCGGTAAGCGCTTCGTCGAGCTGTCGCTTCTGTGCCGGGGTCATATCGTCGTCGTTCATGATGTTGTTTCGCAGCGCTTCCTGCCTGCTCCCCGGAATTATCTCTCCGTTTATGTCCTTTGTAGGTTCAAGCTCATCATACATTTTGTGATATTCCATGTATTTCTCTTGGCTACCGCCCGACGCTTTGAATAGCTTGTACCCGGATTGAGCGGAATCACTAAGCTGCGATACATAGAAAGAAGCGTCCGATGAATAATCAGCTGGTGTGTTGTTGCTCGAAATAAGCGAACGATCTATAAGCTGCTTTTCCTCGGCGGTAAGCGTTGAATCGCTGAGCAACATATCGCGCTTCTGCTCTTTAACACCTATCTCATTCCCTTCACTATCAGTATAAGACTTTAGACCAGAGAATTTTCGCGCCCACTTCTCAACAAGCACAGCCTCGGCTTCTGTAAGCCCTTTATTGATGTTTTCCGTGAAGCGTTCATATGGGTCATCGTTCGGTATGAATATCCCACCTGCGTGAGTTGTGGATATTTCAAACCTATCCCTGCTGGTGTAATCCGCCGGGGTTTGTTCATCACTGCAAAGTATGTCTTTGTCGATGATTGCCTTCTGCTCTGCCGTAAGAGAGGAATCCTTGAACAAAATTTCCCTAAACTGCTGCTTTGTAGACTTTTCCGTCTCCCCTTCCTCGTTTTTGATCGGCTCAAGCGCCTTGTACCGGTCAAGGAGAACAAGGAAGTGTGCGCCGTCTATGCCGTTCGCAATGGCGTTCTTATAAGCGGCGGTGTGCGGCGCAGAAAGAATTGGGAAGCCTTGCGCAACGTTCTCCCGGCCTTCCGGAAGTGCCCACGGGCCGAACAGTGCAGCCTGCGCATAGTCAAACCCGGTTTGATCCGTACGGAAGCGCAGGAGGTCGTTTCCTCCCTTGTCTTTCTTGTAGCTTCCTCCTTCCCGCACCGTCTGTATGCCCTCGATGGCCTTTTTCACCTGACCGCCCGCAAACGGCGGTAGTGTATAGAACAACGGTTTTTTCAGTTCGTCCCATACCACTGCGCCTTTGTACGCCCCATCTGCGTTCTCGTTCCCGAGCGTTTTTGCGATTCGCCAGAGATCCGGCATTGCCGCAGCCGCGGGAGAGCGCCCCCCATCGCCGCCAATCAACGAGCCAAAGAACGGCATCTGATCCACTACGTTTTTGTACGTTTTCTCAGCAGCCTCCACCCACTTTTGAGGTTCATAGGTAACGAGCGGGGCTTCCTCCGCTGTTTTCGTGCCTGCGACGCGCGGAATTACATTCTCCGTCTTCCAGTCCACACCTACCGCTTCGGCGATCATATGGAGCGGGTCGAGCGCCCGCCTGCGGCCAGTGATCTGCTCGTCAAGTTCGTTGTACATCCATGCGGCGAGAAACATTTTGAACAGCGCTCCAACAATGGCGGCGATCCCCTTCTCCTTCATGTCCCGCGGTACGTCCTTGAACATATAGCTCAGCTGGTTGTTTCCTTCTACCTGGAACATGGTGAAAGCCTTCGCCAAAGGGCTTTTGCTTCCGAATATCGTCGGCAGTGCTCCTTTCGATCGGTCTGCCATGAGCCCTGCCGCCCACGCATCCGCATCCTCCATTGCAGCTTCATAGTTCATTCCGGCCTTCAGGTTTTGTGCCAGCTTTGCGCGCACCAGCGTTTCGGACGCAAACCTGTCCACGTATTCAAACGGTATGCTCAGCTTATCGTTCGCCTTCATGATCCAGTCTTTTGAGAGCGCATCCGCTCCGCGTCGGTTCGTCAGAAACGTGGATTGCTCCGAGAATCCGTCATCCTTCGCGAACGACTTTACCGTATCCCGCATTGCATTCAAAAGCGTAGCGCTCCCCACCTCGGACGTCGCCTGCGTAATCGGGATGAAGTTTGAGAGCGCCACGCCGATGTTCCCCGCGATTGCGTTTGCCGAGTAGCGGTTCTGAAACCAGTTCGCAAGGGAGTAAATTGTATGCCCCCACCTCTTTTCTGCGGCTCTATCCTGCAACGATTTTTTGTTCGCAAGCAGGTTAGTATACTCCGTCAGGTTGGACACATACCCGGAAAGATGCGCGTTCGTGCTCTTCCCCTTCTCATCCTTGTACAATGCATTGATCTGCTCTGCGCGCTCTTCCGGCGTGATGTCCTCATTGTCCATCAGCTCCTGCATGCGCGTCCTGCGTCCTTCGTCGGAATACTTATAGCGGATTGCGTTATCGAGCGCACGAAGCCGCTGGATGTCGTCCGTATGGAATATCACATCCGTTGCTCCCCTGATATAGCTGTCAAAGCCGCCGTACAGGTCAAATTCCGTTTTTACTCCCATGCGCTCCAATGCATTGGCAAACCATGTTTTTCCCGGCCGGAATGCGCTCGTCAGCCCTGCGATGTCGGTCGGAAGTTCCATGTTCGTCAGGTTGAACCCGAACGCCTTTGCAATTTTTTGTCCCTCGGAATCGTATTCCCTGCCTATGAAATGCGGGAAGTAGTTTTGTCTGTACTCCACCTTCGGATATCCGTTTCGCACAAGCGCATCGTTCATGTCCTGGAACACCTGGTCATAGATCTCTCGAACCGTAGGGAGAGCCGCCTCGCATTTTGCCCTGTCTATGTCTTTGCCGTGCTTTTCCATCAGCTTTGCATACTCTGTGCCCACAAGGTCGAGTCCCTTTTGAATCAGTTTCGCTTCCCTGCTCCGATTCATCCCGCGTCCTTCGATTTCCGCAAGCCGCTCTTTATAATCGACCGCTTCTCCGATAAGCTGCGTCGCCTTGCTCTCCCACTTGTTCAGCTTGAGTGCGAGCATCCGCTCGTTCATGTCGTTGATGTATCGGGTGCGTTTGGCCTCGTTTTCATGGACCGGTTGGATGTACCCCGCTATGATCCGCTCCGCATCCTGCTCGTTTCCGGTGATGTCCCGGATGTTCCGTTCCTGCGTTTCGCGCTCGTATAAACCTCCGATCCGCTTGTCCTTCCAGCGGTCTGAATTTTCGATTGCGTTCATCGCATCATTCCGCAGGCGCTCCCGGCGCTTTTTGTTGTATTCGTCTACAATCTTTTTCCGGCTTTCCACCTCCGCCCGTGCATCGTAGTATTCCTTGAGCTCGTCGAAATTGCTGCGGTTTTGCAGCTCACCCAACGTTATTCCGCCCTTGAACACCGCGTCTATAAGCGCGCGGTCCCCTTCCGTCAATGCCAGTTTGCTCTGTACGCGGTCCAGCATTTTCTGCTTTTCCCTGATTTCCGAAAGCGCCTTGTCTACGGTTTGAACGTTCTCTGCTTCCGCCGCAGCCCGAAGCCGCTCCTGACGCCTTGCGTGCTGAACCGTCTCTTCCCGTTCTGCAAGGTTGAGCTTGCGCCGAAGCTGAAACAGCTCTTCCTCAAAGTTTGCGCGCATCTCCAGCTTGACAGCTTCTGCATTCTCGCCGTGGAACTCGTCCAGTGTGTATTCCCGCGTTTTTATGCTGTCGTACTTGTTCAGGATCTCCGCGAACTGATCCTCCGGTGAGGTCAATGAATCATCAAACACACCAGGGAACTCTGCAAGCAGGTCGTCATACACGTTCACAAGCGGAGCGCCGTTCCCGTTCATTCGCAGTTTGCCCCACGCCGCTTTACGCTGCTCGCTCGTTAAATCCGTGGAACGGATCGCCTTTTTTCTCAGATACTCCTTGAGCGGGCCATATTGCTCCACCATGCTGTTGTCATATTCACGTGCGGCTTCGTAGCACTTTTCGAACATGGCCTTCGCGTCCGCTTCCGAAAGCTGGCCTGTCGCTATTACACGGTCGCCCAGCTCGGAAATCATTTTCCGCAGCTCGCCCTTCGCCGTGCCCGGAATGCCCAGTGCCTTTGCAACATTCTCAATGAATGCGCGCTCGTGCCGGCGCTTGTAGGCCTTTCGCTTGCCCGTGAGTTCGGTTGCCCTTGCCCCCTCCTGTTCGGAGGCTGCATTTGCTTCTGTATCCTGCGCAGAAAGGTTGATTTTTTCGGAGGAATTGCGTATACTGATATTATCATCAACGGATGGGGCGTTCGTGCTCAAGCGCGATAATCCCCTCGTGCCGTTGGTGATTTCTTTTATTTTCGTTATATCGTACAATCTCCTGTATCCGTTCCCGTTTAGAACATTTACAATCCCTTCAAAAAACCGCCCGGAAACAGAAAATGTAACGCGATAGCGATCCCACCCTCCAACTGCTTCAGGATGCCGTCCATCGTCTGAAACATGTTCTGTAAACGCGCTTGCGGTAAGCAAATTATTCAGTTCTGTTGAGGCGCGCATTTTTGCCGCTCTCGATTCAGCGCTCATATTTCTTCGGCTTGCCGGATAAGCGTATTCGCTTGCGGTGGCCGCGCTAACATGTGCTCTTGCTTCACTTTCTCCAACATAACGACCTTTAAAGTGCGCGTTTATGTAGTCGCGTGCAATTTTGGGATAATTCTTTTCTTCCGCGCCATCGAAAATGTCTTGATCCGTATCTACTTCCACATATTTCGATCCATCAGAAGCATCACGAATGGAGAAACGGAACTGCTGTGTTACGGACACTTCCGGAACTGTTCCCTTTTCAAAGTAGTTGCGGATGTCGTTGAGCACCTTTGATGCGCGGGTGTTCCTTGGATATTCTACGCTGTGCAGCGTGTTACCGTCCGTATCGTCAATGTCGAGCATGACTTCGCCGCGGTATTTTTGCACGAACTGTTCCAGCTTTTCATATTGCGCCGCAGTCGGCATGACAGAAAGGTTAATACCTCCGCTTTCCGGGGAAACCCTGATATTTCCCTGCGCCATGAAATCTACCATGGCCTCGCTTCCGCTCATGTCCGACTCTTCGCCGTATGCGTCCAGAATATCCCGGTGGTCTACCGTTCGGTATCCACCCGGCGCGCCTTCATGCCTTCCGGAAAAATCGAGCCTTGCTCCGCTTGTGGTGATGTACCCGGTTTCGTTCCAGGAATATGTTTTTCCAAAATGCTCTACGGCTCGTTTTTCGGTATCCTTTGCGGAGAAGCGGTTGCTATTTGCGCCGGAATCAGATTTTGAATGCTTTGCCCGCGTCTCCCCTAACGCCGCATCGAACACATCTGCAATCGCAGAAAGCAGCTCCGTATCCTGCCGGATGCTCTGCATCTGCTTCCAGCTCGCTTCTCCTTCGAGCGTACGAAGCGTTTCTTTGATTGTGTCGATGAACTCCTGCAGAAAGTCGCGGATGCGCTCTGCGAGCGTCCTGTCGGCTTCAACGAGCTTTTTCACATAGGATTCATCGTTCAGGATCGCCGGGATCGTATTTGCGACCACCTCTTCACGGGCGGTTTCTTCCGAATAGCTGAATTGATCCATCTGGTAACGCACAAGCGCGTCCACATCTTCGCCCTCGCTGCGCAGTGCATCCAGTACGAAGTTCTCCAGCGTGGAATATCCGGCCGCATTGTTTGCCCTTACATAATGTGTAAGTTCGTGAACGCCGACGGCGAGATATGCGTCTCCGATCGCATTCAGATTGATATGGATTCTGTTGGTGTTCCCGTTGTATGCCGCGTTGACGTCGCTTCGTGCGTTGCCTGTTTCGTCCAGATACAACGCATCATCCGCAATTGCAGATACGCCGTATTTCCGGCAGAGCGCATCAAGCACGTTCAGTTGTGTCTCCTGCTCTTTGGAAAGCTGCGCGTCCGGAAGCATGGTCACCCCTGCTTTGAACTCGCTGTTTGGGTCAAGCACTGCCGCGCGCTGGTTCGCAAGCCGTCCTGCGCTGTACGCCGCCTTTATGTCCGGCTTTGCAAAGCTGCGCCCTGTGCCCTTCTTTCTGATTTGGCCGAGTTCCTTCCCCTGCTTGGCCTGTTCGTATACGGTGTGAAACGCCATTGTGTATTCCACCGCATCCATTCCACCCTCATATGCTTCCGCAATGGCCGTCGCTTCCACCGCGTCCAAATGAATCGTTTTACCCTGCGCGCGCAAATCCGCGCCTCCGTTTGCGCCCTCCTGAACTGCGTATCCATGCTTTGTTGCGCCGTCAAGCGTCGTTGAAATCTCATCCGCCGCCGCGTTCATCCTGCGCACCGGGCGTTCTCCTACCATTGGGATCCCGGTTGTTTTGTCAATGTAGGCGTATTCTTCCGTTTCCGCAGCAGGCTTTGCCGTATCCGCCGCCGCGTTTCCGGTTTGCGTATCCTGTGCAGGCCGCGTTCCCACCATCGGGATGCCCGTGGTAGGGTCGGTGTATGCATATTGCTCCGTGGTTTCGTTCATCTGCCTCGTTGCTTGCGCGGCAGGTGCAGTTGCTGTATCCTGTTTCAATGCTCCCGAGCCAATAATCGCTCCGTTTACGCTTGGCTCACCGTTTGCCCCTCTGCCCCTCCATTGGCCGATCCCGCCCGCAAGCGTTCCGCTCACGCCGCCGGAAAGCGCGCCGCCAAGCCCTGCAAGGCCAATTTGGGCCGCAAGTCCAGTGTTTGCTTTCCGCTCTGCATCTTCACGGCTCATGCCCTGCTTCATATATGCTTCAACGGCTGCATTGTATTCCGACATGCCGCCCATTATGAGATCGTCCGTAATAATGTTGGTGATCTCCGTGCAAATTTCCTCCGATGCTTCGATGCCCGATTGCCGTAGGATGTTCTTCAGCACGGCTCCCCTCGTTCCGGCTTGTGCTGCTTTCCAAAATCCTTCTACGCTGAATTTTTCAAACGCAGCTTCCGCGATTCCCGCAAGTGCGCCCATCTGAAACGCCTGCTCCTGCGAAGCGCCTCGCCTGATTGCTTCCAACGTTGTATCGGAGGACGCGCCAAGGCCCATAATGCCAAGGCTTGCTGCCTGTCCGACTCCCGTGCCGCCGGTCATAAGCGCAACAGACGTGGAGTCGGCAATGGACATGCCCGTATCGTAAAGAAACTTCCCGACCTCGCCCATGTCTTTGGATGCCTCTGCGCGCATGGCCTGCTGGGCAACGCTATATCTGAGATGCGAAGAATACTCACTCACATATTTCCCGGATGCATGGTCGATGGCCGCGCCTATGAATCCCGCGGCCTTCGGTGCGGCAAGCGCCACGGAAAGCGCACTGCCAAATACTTTTCCTGCGGTCGTTTGCTCCATTCCCTCAATGTTCCCGACCGTTTTTTCCGTTTGCCGTTTATTGAGTTCTTCAGACAGAGCATCTAGGTATTCAAGGGCCGCTTTCTCCCCGCGCACAGCAGTAAGGTAGTTGAATACCTTAATTTCATCGTCCTCCATGAGAGAATATATTGCATTCGGATCTGCCGTTCCAGCTCTCATGGCGTTTACGTCGGCTTTTGCCCGCGCGCCGTCCGTGTCATTGATATAAGCGTGTTTTGCTGCGAAGGCATCAAATGGCCCACTTGCGGAATATTTCCTTCCCTGCTCTGCCATCGGTTCAAACATGCCGCTTTGCGTGAGCTGATCGTATCCCGCAACGCGCTGAATGTTCTTCGCTCCGTAAATATCCCGCTCAAGCTCTGCAGCCCTGGCTTGTTTCGTTTCGTATTCACTCAAAAACCGCTGGATCGCCATTGCGCCGCTGTCTTTGGTATTGCTGCCGTAGGATGCCAGCTTGACCTTCATGCGGTTGTAGCGCTGTTCGTCCTGCTCCAGATATGCGCTCAGGTCATCATATTCGGCCTGCGCTGCCTTCAGATCAAGTCCAGTAAGATAGTCATAACGTTCCGTCGTTCCGCTTCTCTTCCTTGCGTTCTCAAGCTCGCGCTGCCCGAATTGGGCTGGGATATAGGTATTGCGTAAGCGTTCCGCTTCTTCAAGCGCCTTTTGCCTGTCCACGATCCGTTGCCCGAACTGCGCCGGAATATAAACATCGTTTTGCGGCTGTTGCTGATATTTCAAAGGCTGTTGCGGTTGGGCTTTATAGCTTTCATATGCCGCCCTACTTTTCTCTTGAAGCGTCCTCTGATTCTTCTTTACTGTCTCGTTCTGTGCTTTCCGCTTGGCTTCATATTCAAGGTAATCATCAAAGGATATGTACGCCATATATCCCCCTTATTTTTTCGTCTGATTTTTTACCATCATAGACGGCTTTGTAAACCCTGTTGATAGAATCTTGGAATAACTGTTCAGTATGTCTTTTTGATACTGCGGGAGGTTCATTCCTGCAATTTCAGAGGACATATCTTTCCTTGTCGCGCCCTGTTTTGAAATCGTTTCAAGGTAATTCTTCGCGGATGCATATGTCTGCATTGCCGTTGTGGTTTTTTTAGATGAACTTCTGGAACCACCGCCCGAGCCGCCCGAACTGCCGCCCGAGCTGCCGCCGTACATGCTTGCGTACATCTTTGCAAGCGCCATCTGATTCTCAAACGCCTGTTGTGCCGCAGCCTGTTCTGCGTTTGCCTTTGCAATCAGCATATCGGCCATCCATTTTGCGTATTCCACATCCCTCGTGTATCCTGCTTGCAGAAGCTCAAGCGCAAGGTTATCCCTTTCGGCCTGTTCCTGCCGCGTTGCGGAATTTATGTCATTCCGCATGCCGATATCCTGATTTACGCGCGAAGTCTCGGAAGCGCCGGATACGGGCGAATCATACAGGTTGCCCGCAAGCCCCTTTGCCGCGAGGACTTCGTTGTTTCCGATCGCGTTCAGGCGCGCGTTGGTGTATGCCTGCGAACGGATTGTGTTGTATTGATCCCCCAGCCTTGCAGCCTGCGCATCGATATCCGCCTTTTGGGCGTTGTATGCAGCGTCAAGCGCGGCTTTGTATTGCGCTGCCGCGCTGTCGTATGCCGCGCCGATATTATATGAAGGCAAAGATGGCAGGCCGTAACCGCCGCTATGGCCGTTATATACGCCCGCGTTCCCATCCCAAGCGCCGTAACCATCGCCTGCAAGAGGCGTTCCCCAAATGGAGCCTTGACCTCCGACAAATGAATTATATGCTGCTTGTGTGTTCTTGCCCCATATCCCATCGGCGCCCGTGCTACCGATGTTGTATCCCGCCTTCGTAAGCTGCTGTTGGATCTGTTTTACCTGCTCCGCATTCGTTACCCCTGCCGGGGGTGTGTAACCCGAAACGTAATAGTTCGCCATTTATTTTCTTCCTTTCTTTTTCATGCTTTTTCAGATTTCCTGTTGTCGCTCATCGCAAATCGTAATACAATGTATTGCATAAACAGGAGGTGAACCACCTTGGAAAAACTCCCTTCCAATCCGACCGATTCCAAAGTCGTACCAAAACAATCTGAAGATGAGCGCGACTTGTCCGATTACAACGATGCGATGGAGGAATACCGTAAGAACCCAATATCCTTTTCCCACTCCGAGGTTGTCCGCATGCTGAACGCCTGTGAGTGAACAAGCGCGCGCTTGTTCACTTCACATAATTTCCAACCGTGTACTGCACCTCTGCGCCGTATACGCCGAAGCCCTCGTTTACTGCATCGTTCTCAAAGATCAGCTGCAGAAGAATGAATTTCTTGACTTTGGTGTTGAATGGCTTTACCTGCGGCGTGTCCAGCGTGTTGAAGGTGAAGCGGCTGAAGTCGATGTCCGAAAAATCGAAGATGTCCATGAGCGCCGTGCGGATCAGGCGCTCATGCTGCTTGTCCGTGGCCACATAAACCTTTACGCTCGACCGGCTGTAAGGCTTTATCATTACGCCGGAACCCTTTTTGACCAGCGTCTTTCTGCGCGTGAAGATCCCGAATGTGTCCGCCTTTGTGGACCATCGCGCCACAATCGGTTCATCATCATCCGAAAACCGCGCCATGCCGGATACGTCCGTGTTGAATTTGCAGATGCGCCCGTCCGCTGTTCCGAAGTACAGCGCCCCGGAGTGTTCCAGGAATATGCGGGCGGGTATGTTCGTCCAGTAATACCACTCGTAAGAATACTGCTCCGTTTGGGATGCGCCCGTCCGCTGCCGCGAATCCGCAACATAGCAATGCCCGTTGACGCACAGGATGTAGTATCCGTTCCAGACTACCGATACGGCGGTTTCAAGGTTTGGCTCCTGCGTGAGCTTCGCATTTACATAGAACGACCTGTCCTGCAATGCGCGCTCCTGCCCGAGCGATGTGCTTGTAATCGCAAATACGCCTTCGCGCGCAAGGAAGATTGGATCGTCCCTAAGGTTTGCAAACGCGTGTTTCGATACGGCTCCAACGCCTTTCGCGCCCTGCTTGATCGGGAACAGCACCGTGCCCCCGTCCGTTATCTCGGCCGTGCGCAGGAACAACTCCGCGTCCTGCTCGTTGCTGTTTTTGATTACCGTCAGCGTATCGTATTGCTTGATGTATCCCATGATCGCGGAGGTGTCCGCGCCGACCTTCGTGTATCCCGTATCCGGGAAGTAGGTTGGATCGTCCAGCCCCGATTGCCAGTCCCAGTTCTGATAGTCCGGGTTTCCCGAAAAGAACAGGCGGTTATCGTTGTTGTAGCCGTAGAATTCCGCGATGGTGCACTTTTCGATCCTGTCTTGATACCCCGGAACCGTTTTGGTAAATGCGATCACAACGTTGTCGATCCCGCCGCCGGCCGCGCTTTCCGCGGGAGCGGTTGTGAAGGTTACGGTTCCCGCGGCAAGGTCAACCGTGTAATCGGTCGTTGCGGTTTTCGCCACGCCGTCCACCGTCACGGATTCCACGGAATCGATGTTCTTTGAATCGAGGTGGAATACGGTGCTCGTTCCGTCGCCGACCATGGAGTTGATGCGCTTTCCCGTCAGCATGTTCACCGCCTCAAGCGGCGTGCCGCCGCCCGCCGCAGGAGCGCCGATTACCGTCGTCGGGGTGAATGCGTTTGCCGATACAGAGGCAACGCCAACCGTGTCTCCCGTTTCCGTTGCCACGAGATAGCTTTGTCCGTCCAGAATGTACAGCTTCCCATCATGGGAGAATGCCGTGCTTCTTGCGTTGTTCATGCCGCTGTATATCAGCGTCGCACCCGCATCCGTCCAGGTATACAGCTTCGTTCCTCCGTGCACGATGAACTTCTCTGCGCCCGATTCAAACACGGCAAAGAACATGCCGTTAATCGGCGCGTCTATCGTAAACAGGGTGCGCCAGCCCAGCCGCTTTTCGGGGAATCCCGCAAGGTCTGAAATCAGGTTCTGGCACAAAGGCGACCTGGAATCGCTCACCTGCGTCGGGTCGGTCGAAAAGTCCACGCCGCGGAATTTGCTGTATGCCTTGTGGTATCGCTTGATGTCCTCGATGTTTTTCGGCGTGGTAAGCGTCGGCATGTCAATATCCTCCGTATACGTCTACGATCGGTTCAAAGCTCAGCTTCCGCGCGTCGTTCAGCGCGGAAACATATTTTGCGCGGTAGTTTTCGGCCTGGAAGTTGTCCATTGCTTCCTGAAAGAACTGCGCCGCCACGCCGTAAGGGAGCGCAACGCGCGTGATCGCGTCCGCGTATGTTATTGTTTCATCCAGCGTGTCGATCTTCTGCGCCGCCGCGAGAAGCGCGCGGCCCTCATGCCGCCGGATGGAATTTTCGGTTTCAAGGCACTCCTGCAGCAGCAGGTTCAAAAATGGGACGGAATACTTCTTGCTTTCCGCGTCCTCGCCATCCGCTTCGTACAGGAACGCGCTTGCGGTTTCATAGATTTCCTGCCCTGTCATATATCCTCCAAAAGTCGGGGAGGCCGAAGCCTCCCCGTTGTGTCGTTTACGCGCAAACGTGCGTCAGCACGTCGGACGTGTACTTGTTTCCCGTCGGATAGATTGCAACGGCCTTGAGGATCGTGCCGGCCGCCGGGTTTGCGATTGCTTCGGAATACTCCACGCGGCTTGCGCTGAAGCGCGGGTCGCTGCCATCCAGCGTGTAGTAGATCTTCGCAGAGCTCGTCGTGGTGGCAAGCGCCGTGGTTGCGTCCTTTGTCGCCGTCGGCGTTGCGCACTTGTTGCCGCTCGTTACGCACACGATCACGTCGTCGCACGCGCCGCCGACCACGAATGCATCGAAGTTGAAGCGGCCAAGCAGCACCGCTCCGTTCACCGCTTCCGAATCCGTGATGATGCGCGCATCGCGGATCTTGAACGGGAAGCCGACCGCGCGGCTCTGGAACGCCACGTGCTCCACGTTCGTCGGGAACCAGTCCGCAGGCATGGCGATGATGTTCAGCGTGCCGACCTTGCCGACTACGCCCTTCAGGATGAACTTCTCGCGCACACCGTCTACATACTGGAATTCATCGCTCAGGCGGATGAACTTCATGTGCTCGTTCTTCACGGCGACATAGCGGCCCTCAAGCGGGGTGAAGCTGTCCGCGAACTGCTTTTCGATGTCGAGAAGCGTCCCGATGATGTTGCTCTTGGATGCCGCCGCGGAATACTCCACGCACTTGCCGGCGCCCCACGCCCACTGATAGAGGGCGCGCTTGTCGCCCGTAGGCACGACCTGCTCGCGCATCTGCATCTTCAGGACGCGGCCGGATTCCTTCACCATCATCTGCTCGTTGTTGTTGCCCTTGTCAATCGCAATGCGGAAGGACTTGTCCTGCGTCAGGCTGATCTCCTGATAGGAATCCTGAAGCTCTGCGAGCGCGCCGTACCGATTGGAGGTGTTGGCGCGGTCGTAGTCGTTGAGCGGCTGCGACAGCAGGGTGTAAATGCGGATGCTCTTTACGCCGATGAAATCATACGGCGCCTTCGCTTTGCCCGCGAGGAACGATTCGTGCGTGTGCTTCTGCGCGATTTTATCGCTGTATTTGGTTGCGAGGTTAATGCTCATAAATTACCTTTCTCATCCGTCAAACGCAGAAAGAAAAGCGTCTTCAACCTTTGTTGCGGCCGTAGACGCTGCCGATCCGACGGATGCTTTTCTGCTTTTTTCGTTTTGTTCTTTGGTTGTGAGCTTTGTTTCCAGCTCCTTGATGCGTTGTTCGTACTCGGTTTGCCGATGCCGGAGCATTGCTTCCACGGGCGTAAGGCCCCGCTCAATCCCCTCGGCTACACCGCGCGGCAGTTCCCTCCCGTCCTTGTATTCCGGGAATTCGCGGAGGAAGTCCATCCACGGCTTCTGCCGCGCCTCCTCCTCGCTCCTGCGCCGCGCTGCCGCGCTTTCTTCCGCTGCCTTGTGCTTTTCGTTGACGCGCATCTCCGCCATCTCCTGCACGGCATCATCCGGCATGTCCGGGTATTTCGTCCGGATGTTCTGCGCTTCTTTTTGCAGCATTACGGCTTTCTGCTGGTTTTCCACAAAGCCGACGTACTGCTCAACGTCCATTCCGTTCGCTTCCGCAAGGCGGCGCATGAGCTCGCTTGCGCGCGCGTCCACGCGCAGGCCGTTGCGCTCATTGAGCACCTTGTCGTAGTTCATGCCCTTCTGGGCAAGCTCTGCCGCCTGTTCAAGCGTGATCTCCTGCTCCTGTCCGTTGTACTTGATGCGCAGGGTTTGGGGCTTTTCGTCCGGTTTCTCCGCCGCGTCGGGGGCGCTGGTTTGCTCCTCCTGCGCTTCGGCCTCTTCTTCGGGTTCCGCGTCCGAAAACAGGTCGTCGTCCTCTTCCGAAATGTCTCCGAAAAGGTCGTCGTCCTCCATGATTTCTTCCGCTTCGTTGGCTTGGGAAGGATTGGTATATTCCTCCATGTGTTTCTCCTTTCCGCGCTATGGTTGGCGCGGGTATTAAAAAAACGGCCCTGCGGCCGTCTTTCCCGGTGTTATAGCGTTGGTTGCTGCATGGCCTGCATCTGCTGCATGGCCTGCATCTGTTCTTTCTCCTTGCGGATGCGTTCAAGAATCTTGCTCTTCCCGCTCAGGTATTTGGATGGGATCTGCTCCACGAAAAGTTCCGCGTCCTGAATGATCCCTTTCGCCATGAGGTTGTCCAGCGTCTGCATCTGCGTTATCTCGCTCCAATACGCGGAAGAACCGACGTCAACCTTCAGGCGCATGTTCACGTCCCCAAGTTGCCCGAAGTCCACGTTCAGTTCGTACGCCTTCGGCAATTCGCCCGTCATTGGGTTGGGCGGTACATACTTTTCAATCAGGTCTCTGTCCGTTATGACCACCGTGCGCGTTCCGTAGTTGGCGCGCATGATGTCCACGACAATGCGCACATATTCTTCGCCCCACGCATGGAATGCGCGCTTCTGGAGGTCGAGCGGCGCGCTTGACGCCTGCTGCACGGCGATGATCGCCGATGTGTTATCCGGCCTTACGTTCCCCAATGCAGCGTCCGATGCGCCCATGAAGTCGCGCGTCATGGTTACGGTGGATTCGATCACCTGCATTACCTGCGGCGATACGTCCGCGCCGCGCACCGCGGTTGCAATCGCATCCGTTACGCCGCCGCTTTCCACTGCAATCGCTTCGCCTACCCGGTTTGTCCAGTTCGTGATCCTGCTGCTGTCGTACACAAGCTTCGGGAATGCGTTCATCTCCACGCTGCGGATCATCATGGCATACAGGCGGTTGATCGCAATCTGGTTCGGGACAAGCCCCGTAATGCTCGCCTGCCCATGGTAGGAAGAACGCACGGTTTCCCACGGCATCCATGCAACCGGGTACAGTGTAAGCCCTGTATCCCACTGTTTTCGCACCGTTGCCGCTTCCGTTGTCTTTACGGCCCATATCGTCCCGCCTTCGCGCCAGAATTTTATGAGAACCGTCACGAGGTCGTTGTCGTCCCCGGCTTCGCCCTGGTTGGGGTCACTGTCCGGCGTGATGGATTCCCATTCCGCGCTGCCGTTTCGCTTCGCTTCCTTCTTCGCTTCCCGCACCGTCTTGCGCTGGGCGATGATGATATACGGCTGCTTCTGCGCGTTGCACAGATACGGGTTGCCAAAGTATACGTTGATGTTTTCAATCAGCTCGGCGCAGACGTCGCCTTTTGCATCCTGCCCCGTTTCCACATCCGGGTCGAAATACAGGTACATGCATGCGTCCCCGTCTACCGATGCGTTGCGGATCGCGTCGCGGTGCAGGTCCTTGATCTTCGCTTGGTCCAGCACACGCTCCACCTCTCCCGCGAAAATCGCGGCCATGAGCTCCGAATCCTGATTCGGTCTGAACGGCGTGAAGGATACGCCCACGTCGTCAGAGGTAATCATGGCCGTTTGGTAGGATACGACGCGCTTCATTACGTTCATGACCGGCTTCGGCAGGTCGGGAGCGTTCAGCCCTTCCCATTGCCTACCCAGGTAGAAATTTCGGTTTACACGCACCGTCTCGTACAGGTCGATTGAATTGTTATACTCTACTCCGCGCTGGTATTCCGACCAAACGCCGCGCGGGTCGGACTTAATCATTCTGCTTCCTCCCGTTGAATTTCATCATGTTGTCCCATTGGATCCGCTCCCGCTGCGCCTGCGTCTCTTCCTGCACATCCTCCGCCGCGTTCTCCGGCTCCTTCAGCTCCTGTTTCGGCGGCCTGCGCCCCGAAATCAGCGTAAAAAAAGCGCCCAGAACGGCGCCGCAGGTGAAGCATATGATATATTCCATGTTTATCCTCCGTAGTCCAAGAAATCGCCAATCTGGCGTTCATAGTCGCCCTCACGCGGGACGATTGGCCGGTGTCGCGGTCTGCCGTCCATCATATACCTTAACCCGTCCGGCGCGTGGGTTATATCATGCGGTTCTGTCGCCGCGTCGTTCGGGTCGTGGTCGTCATGCTGCAAAAGCGGCAGGTCGTGAATCAGCCTGCCGCACGTTGAAAAGATATGCAGTTTCGGTTGCTCCCCGCCCATGCCGTCCGGCACCGGGCGCATCCATTCTTTCAGGGCCATCCAGCCATCTACGCGCGTATTGCGCACCTGCGTCAAAACAAGCCCCTCCGCCGCGAACATTTCAGCCTGCGCCTTGCCGGTTGCCCGGTTGCGCCCCCACATGTCCGCCGGTGCATAGGTGCATACGATTCGCTCCCCCTGGCTTGCGTTCAGGATCATGTGCGCCGCGTCGCTGATGATAACATTCGGTTTGCACAGCTCTCTGTATATGTATGCATTTCCGAGTTCGTCAAACGCGCCCCACAGCACGGCCAGCATGTCAAGGCCGTAGTCCATCGACCGGAAGCGCGTCCAGTGCTCCGGAATCGGGAACGGTTCGCACACGTGAAGGTCGCGCCGGAATTCCGTGAAGTATTGCCCCACAAACACGTCCCAATCGCCTTCAAGGTATGCGCGGCGCAGGTCGTCCGGCAGGTTTTCCAGCGTTTCCAGATATTCCGGGTTGTTTTCCATGAGCGGCTTGTTGTCATACACGCGCGCACGGATGAATACATAATCCTCCGCCTTCTCCTTGCCCCGGTATTGCCGGTCAATGAACAGGCGCTTTACCCATGCGTGGCCAACGCCGCCCGGATTGCACGTGTAGTACATGCGCGGCGTGAAATCCGGCCGTGCATTGCGGTTGCAGGTGGTAAGAAACTGCATTTGTTCTTCGCTGAAATGCGTGGCCTCCTCCATGCCGATCACGTCGTATTCCTGCCCTTGGTAGCGATATACGTCGGCCTCGTTTGCGCAATACCCCGCCACGATGCGGGAGCCATTGGGAAACGTGAAGGTCTTGTCCGTTGTGTTGAACCGTGCGATTCCGTATAGGTCCCTGCGCAGCGGCACAATGTGGTTTTCTCTGAGCTCCGGCAGCGTGCGCCGAAGCAGGAGAATGTTCAGGTTTGGATAGCGCGCGGCAAGAAGCGGAAACTTCTTGCGCATGGCCCAGCTCTTCCCGCCGCCGCGCGCCCCGCCATAACAGGTGTGCCTTGCGCGGGAAAGGAAGAATTCCCGCTGCGGCTCGCTGATTTTTGTGAGATCAAACGTTGCCTTCATCCCGCGAGCTCCCCAGCGTTTGCTTCGCCCGGCGGAGCGATCACCTCGATCTTCATCTCGCCGTCCTCCTTTGGTTCGTCCGGCTGCTTGTCCCGGTAGTCCTCCGGCAGGCGGTTCGTCAGCATGAACTTTGTGATCCTGCCATCCGGCTCAAAATACTTGTCGTATTCCACCACCTCTGCGCGTTCCCGCACGAGCTTTTTCCCGCTTTCTTTGTCTATGTACTCCTCGCGCAGCTTCACGACTTCCGACACCCGCTTTGTATAGCCGCGCGCCTGGTCGAATGCGGATTTCAGGATTTCGCCGTTGCTCACGCGCGCACCCGCGCAGATGGCCTGCGCAAACTGCGGATATTTTCCCTTCCACGTGTACACCGTCCGTTCTGATATGCCCAGCATGTCCGCTATTTCGCTGTTCAACAGCCCCTGCCGCGCCCAGCCTTCCACAGCGTCCAGCTTGCTTTCCATCTGCAATTCATCCCACAGCGGCTTCTTGCCGCGCTTTCTGCCGCTTTGCACGGCTTTTTTCCTCTTCTCCATGCCGCGCCTCCAAACGTGATAAATCTCACTCAAAACAACCCGAAAATTCTCTTGTGCTCTCTTGACGCACGTATAAATACGTATTACAATATAACCATACCAAGGAGGTGCACGATGAACAAAAGGGAGTTGGTGAAGTTGCTCAAGCAAAATGGCTGGGAGATTACTCCCGGAAGCCGCCACGACTTGGCAACAAACCCCAATCGGCCCGGCGTTAAGCTCCCGATTCCGCGGCACGCCGAACCGAACAAGTACACCATCGAAGGTATTTTGAAAGCGGCGGGGCTTAAATAGTCCCCCGCTCTCCTGGGCATAATCATTGACTGAAAGGAGCCTGTTGTATGAAGTACGTATACACCGCTGTTTTTACCGCCGTTGACGATGGTTATTCCGTTTGCATTCCCGATCTTCCCGGTTGCATTACGGGCGGAATTGATGCCGCCGACGCCATTACCATGGTTGAAGATGCCGGTGCTATGTGGCTTTGGGATGCCGAAAACAATGCAGAAGCCATTCCTGCACCCACACCGTTTGAACAAGTCGACGTTGCGCAGGGGCAGATCAAAACTATGGTGCTGCTGGATACCGATGCGTACCGCCGCGCCAATGACAACCGCGCTGTGAAGAAAACCCTCTCTATTCCCAGTTGGCTGAACGCCGAGGCAGAACGTGCCGGCGTGAATTTCTCCCAAATCCTTCAGGATGGCTTAAAGGCCAGGCTGGGGATCCAATAAAGTTTGCAATAACCAAAAGGAGCGGCGCTGACCAGGCGCCGCCCCTTCTCAGGATGGAAGTAAATGCACATGTCCTCCGGGCTCCTCGTCACCCTTCGGGACTATACACAGTATAGCAGGTTTTATAGTCGCACTACTGTCACGTTTTATGAAATTCTTAGTCCCCGGTGTTCTGCGAACATGTCACGCGCCAGCGCAAGCCACCTGTATACCGTCTTTTCACTTGCTGGAATGCCGATGCTCGCCGCCGCGACGCGCGCCTGAATCTCACCGCGCTCCAACGGATGATCCGGCGTAAGCATATAGACAGCCTTTACCGCTGTGACCGCATGACGACCGCGCATCTTCTCCAGCGTTTGAAGCGCCCACTCCGCCGCTTCGAGGTCGGCAATGGATGCATGCGCATCGTACAGCGCTTGCTCCGCACGGGCTACCGCCGCCTCCGTGGGTGCGGATATGCCATCAAAGCGGCCTGCCTCCCGGCGCCGCTGCCGCTCCAATGCATCATTCCATATCCTGTCACGGTACGCCGCCGCGCTGCCCTCACGGGCAAGAAAGCGGAACGCCTCCGTCGCATAGTCCCTGTAATGTGATTTTCTCATGCTCCCCCCCTCTAATCGTTGCGCCGCATCTCGGCGCAGAGGTATACGCCCGCCACAAATTCGCTGTATTTTGGCGGGTTGATTTCGGTTGCCCGATAGTTCGGGTACAATTTCACGAGCGCCGCCGCGAAGCTTTCCGCGTCCGTCGCCATCTCGCGCGCCTTTTTGCGCGTGATCTTGTGGTCGTATATTTTTACCTCGGGCTTTTTCAGTCCGCGGGATGCGCCCCAGCGTTTCTTGCCCTTCGGATCCTTCGCAAGATAGGTTGCCAGCCCCTTAATGCTGCCATCAATCGCCCGGATGCGGTCGGCGTTGCAGTATCCCTTTTGCCACAAGGCTTCGACTTCGTCCCTGCCGATGCCCGATTGAAGAACCAGGTGGAGATGCACCCGCTTTCCCTCCGCCGCGCCCTCGATCACATACATGTACTTCCCCTTTCCAAGCCCTTTCCTCCGCCGCGCCGCCTGGTATCTGCGGATCATGTTCTGCGCGTCCCGCAGCGCCTGCGCTTCGTCCGGCATTTCCTGATAGGTGCACACCACATGCAGGTCGCCCGTACCGAAGTTGTTCATAAGCAGGCGAGAAAACATATTCCGGCTGTCCTTGGCGTTCTGGTTCTTTGCGGCCTTGCGGGATTCTTTCAGCTTTTGGCATTTGCAGCGCGGCTTGCGTGCCCAGTATGGATAGATCTCAATTTCTATGCGGTCGCCGTAATACACTTCTTTCACACGATATCCTGAAAGGCGCTTGTCCCGCAGTGTGCTCCCCTGCAGTTGATCGTATCTGTCCGATTCTGTGATGATGTACACCGCGTACGCTCCTTTCATAGCGGGAGGCGTCAAGCGCCCGCCTCCCGCACCCACCTGCTGTTACATCGGGGCTGCCGCCCCCTGCGGCTTCGCCGCATTCCCCCGCTGATATGCGATTTCTTTTTTGTTGTGTATATATCGTCGTTAAGTTAGTACCTGATACAAGCCCGAAATAGGCTTGTCCTATTTATTATAGAAAGAACTACTTTGCCGGCTTGTCCCACATAGGGCAGCGCATGCAGGTGGGTTTGTCTGTGTATGGGCAGCTTGCGCCCAGGAGCGCCGCCGGGCATGTATCGTTCGGATAGCCGAACTCATCAAGTATTGCATGCGGGTAGTTTTCCATGAAGTCCTCGCGCAGCGTTTTGGGCGCTTTGTGGTTTAACAGGTCTGCAGCTTCGGCAATCCGCTCGAACGGAATTGCTTCTTCGTATGCCGCAAGCGCCTCGCACTGCTTTCGCGTTTCCGGGCATCTGTTACAGGCTTCTCCCGGGTTTCCGCCGCCGCAGGGTGCTTTATCACTGAAACATGCAACATAGTATGCATCCCCGTTCGGGCTGCGTTTGGTCAGTCTTGTGTTCATGCTTCCTCCTTGATATCGGCCCCGCAGTTTGAACAGAATTTCATGAATCTGTCATCTAAACGCTTCTCGCATTCCGAACAATACGGAACCTTGTCTTTTACCTCTGCGCACGTCCTTACGTACATTGTGATGCCGTCCTCACTATGGTGCCTTTCATACTGTGCGAAAACCGCAGGACGTTCCACCCAAACAACATGCCCACGCCGCACAGGCGCAACATCGGCTGCGTCTAAACTGTCCAGCAGGTCTATGCAATCTCTAAATCTGTCTGCGCTTTCGCTATCCCCATCAATCACGCATTCGGTAATCCATATTCTTAGCGCGCGCTTTGCCTCTTCACGCTCTATGTATTCATTACTCATCTTTTCTCCTCCCCGTCCATTTTTGCGCCACAGTTTGGGCAGTAGTTCGTTTTTCGCTTCGGTTTTATCGGTTGTGCGCAGTTAGTGCAATAGCAATACGGATTTTTAATTTTAAACGGGAAAAACCAGCTAATATAGGGTCTGTTCCACCTCGCATGCACCACTTCAACCAGCAACCCGTGCTCCACCTTCCAACACGGTTCTTCACAGTTTCTGCGGCAATCTTCACATGGGCTATTCATGCTTACCTCCGTCCATTACCGCCCCGCAGTTGGGACAATACTTAAAAGGCGATATCGGTGCATCGATAAGACTTCCGCTGAATCCGCATAGCGAGCAAGTCGGTCTCCACGCTCGCTCAATCCACTCCCCGTACCGCACCGGGGCAACATCGGCGGTATCTAAGCTGTCCAGTATGTCTATGCAATCCCTAAACCTGTCTGCGCTTTCGTTATCCCCATTAAGCACGCAGCCAGTAATCCATATTCTTAGCGCGCGCTTTGCTGCTTCACGCTCTATGCATTCTTTACTCATCTTCTTTCCTTTCCGTCCATCTTCGCGCCGCAGTTCGGGCAGTAGTCATACATGTTATCAGCATGCTTATGGCAAGTGGAACAGAACACACCCAATCCGCTTTTTTTACTCGGAATATGCGCAGGAAACTGCTCTTCCCATGTAAGCCACCGTCCGTGCCGCACCGGCGCAACATCGGCGGCGGAAACAGCTTCAATTGCATGCTTTACAATAACTGGCAGAAAATCCCGCCGTTTCAGTTCTTCGATCAGCGCTTCCCGCTCTATGTATTCCTTACTCATCGTTCGCTCTCCTGTTCCATGCTTCGGCCGCTTGTTCTTGTGTGGGCAGCAACTTAAAATTTGATGCATAACACTTAGTACATTTAACCCTGTAAAGTATATTTTCAAAGAAGCGTATACTGTCGTATGGTACTATTTTAGCTTTACTACCGCAAAACGGGCACGGTTTAAGCTCAATTTGCATGGTGTTCCTCCTTCGCTATTACGGAAAGTCCTTTTCTGCACGATATTTCCTCGCCCGGAAACCACTCACCAGACACGCCACCAACATAATCCAATGTCTTTACGGGATAAAATTCATCAACTTCGGTATCGAAATCTTTTATCGCTTCAGCATGAAAAACACCTTTTCGTCTATGCCGAACAATCAAATGAGTTCCTGCTGCTATTTTCATTGTTCCTCCCAGTATGCTACGACCAAGACATCGCCTATATCTTCCGGCAACCTGTCTTTCACGCTAATCCATTCGCTCATATTGATTCCTCCTTCCGCGCTTGTCTTACATCGCAGTCAATCGGGCATTTAGTGCATCCCGAAAAACCTAGTTGCATTGCGAAATCGCACCCATTTTGCATGTTTGTCTCTACAGGGCTTGCCGGACACATCGTGCATGGCTTTCCGTCCCTGCTTGACGGTGGATTGTAACAGCACAAATCACATGGTGTTTTTGCGTTCTCTTGCGCGTCCAGATCACGGAGGGCAGAGATTGCAAGAGCGATTGGCTCCCGCTGCTTGTCCAATATCGCTTTGCCGTTTCCGTCAGCGTCAGGGTATAACTCATCAATTTCTCGCTGAAATTCCTCCAAATATTCAATAGCTTCTTCGCGTGTCATTGGTTGTCTCCTTCCAACAATTCCCGCAGAATTTCAATTTCGTGTTCCATTGCGGCATCCCATGCGGCAGCCCGTGCGGCATTCCATGCGGCATTCCATGCGGCATCCCATGCGGCAGCATCTGCGGCATCCCATGCGGCAGCATCTGCGGCATACAGTTCTTTGTTTGTGATTTCGCCCCGCAGCCACTTGCGTTTTGCTTCAATCGCCGCTATGCTTCGCGGGTCAGGGTTATCCGCAAAAGATAGCGCGTATTCAGCACAACGGCACGCAAATTCGTGTAATATAGGCGCGTCAATAAATTCCTCGCGCAGTACCGACCATAATTTATCATCGGCAGACACATCCGGCAGATTCAGAACATCAAGCGCTGTCCATTCATCACGGATTGCAGCTATGCGCGCCAACTTTGCGCGTCCTTCTGCCGTTTCAAGCCAGCACGGTCTAAATGATTTGAATTGTTCTACCGTTACGGTTTTCATACTTCCTCCTTAATCCGCTCGAAGTAAAATATAACCTTGTGTGGTTTTGGTTCTACCAACCCGAATCGCACAGCATTTCGGTATGTTACGCTGTCACGCAATAGCACCTCCGGCCAGCGTTCCACAGACTGCCTGAATTTCTCCAATGTAAGACTGCTTTTATAATTGTTGCAGCTTCGGCATGCAGGCATCAGATTCTCAAACGCATCAAGGTCTATTCCCTGAACGGCGTATGCATCCGCAAACTCAAACGGTATCAAGTGGTCGATTTGCATCTTTGATATAGGTATTTGTATACCGCAGTAAGCGCAGTGGCAGTTACATTTGTTATAAACTGCTTCGCGCACAGCGCGTGTAATTCGTCTGCGTTTCATACTTCCTCCTTTTCCGCTTCATCCGGCATTGCGGCGTTCCAACATTCGAAGCAATCTCTTTCACACGTTTTTGAATCCCATCCGTAAAAATTATTTCTACAACCCGCTGGAACATCGGCGCGCAAATCTGTCTTCGGAAGCTTCTCAAGGAAATCCTGCAAGTACGTTTTCTGCGGATGTTCTGCGCACTATTTGTCTATGATGGCGGATGCTTCGTCGGGATAGTCTGGAATGTAATCGCAACAAGGGATTCTTCTTGGATTGGCCGATTCTGAAAGCGGACAATCCATACAATCGTCAACTGCCTTGCAAATCCTTGCGTAATCATGAATCGTTGCCATTGGTTGCTCCTTTCAAATCTCAAACTAAACTCAAACTAAGCTCAAACTATTTCCGATACGGACATTCCACTCCACACCGCCGATCGGCTAAATCCGCAAACACTTGCGACAGAAAAATTTGCTTTTCGATGCCTTTGATTCGACATATTCAAACATTCCTGCCTCGATTTCATATTTGCTTATCTCGTTCATGCAGACCGCACATATAGGCAGTGCTTTGCGCGCATTCCCCTCATCGTCGATATACTTCCTTATCAGCTGCTCTTTGATGGACATGTTCGCTCGTTCTCCCTTCTGCGTCATCCCTGATACGGGCATTCCCCCGCCCTGTCCGTCACGATTCCGCATTTTGCAAGATCCCTGCGCTTCTGGCATTTCTTTACTTCCTTTCCCTGTTTCGTGCAGAACGCACATTCCCCGATCACATCCGCCATCAGGCGGTCGAATACCTGGGTTGGGATGATGTAGCTGTCGTAGTTGGCACGCGGGTTGCTTTTGTGAACAAGCGCAAACTGGCTGTTCTTTGCCGTGTGAATAATCGATGCAAGTTGGTCAATGTCCACATCCTCAACCACAGCGTTGAATGCCTTTTCAGCATGGCGCATCATGGCCTGAAGGGAGCGTTTCGCCCGTTTGAACTCATCCCTTTCGTCCTCTGCCATTGCCTCACAATATGTCACAATGCCGGCCAGTACCGCGATCTGCTCCCTTGTTTGGCTGTTGATATAGCTCACTTTTCAATCCCTTCCGCGCGAGCGTATGCCGTTACAAGAAGCGACAACGCATCTTCTTTGGACAGCAGGCGCATGCCGTGCTGCGTAAAATCGGAATACTTCATTGCGCGCTTTCCGCGCACAAGCGCATTCATCAGCTCGCGGCGCGCTCCGGGGCTGTCCGTCCAGTTCGGCAGCAGGCAGATCACATCACATTCTCCCAGCATGGCAAGCGTGATTTCAATGTACGAATCATAGCCCCAGCCAAGCGGGAGGATCGCCGGATTCATCACGCTCTCCCCCGCCTCTGTCAGCGCACGTTCGGCCGCTTCAAAGTCTTCCTTGTAATTTGGGTTACCCGTTATCTTACCGGCGAGATAGATCGTCATGTCTCAACCCTCCGTTGCAAATGTACAAGGCACTACGTTCTTCGGAGAAAACAGCTTGTCCGCCTGATAAATCCGCAGGATCTCTCCCCCGTTTATCCGAACGCGCCCGCGGTTGCATTGCTTTTGCCGCTCGTATTCGTCGCGCGCCAGCTTGAAACTGTTCGTCTCAAGCTGAACCTTCTCTTCCCCGCATTCGATTGTCAGGATTGTGTATTTCATATTGCTCCCCGCTTCCTGTATACCGCATGGATATGATCCCGGCAGAAGTCCAGCATTCCTATTTCAGAGGACAGAAGATGCTTGGCGCCGGTATCTTCGCTTGCGAGGATGCGCCTTGCATCCTCGCGGTTCAGCTTCACGGGCTGCACCGCCCGCCATGTGCCGCCCTCTTCCAGAATGGCCGCCTGCGCGCCCGTCATGGAGAGGGTTTCAAGCAGATCCCGCACCGTCATGTGATTACCTCGCGCACGATCTCCTGCGTGTCCCGCCTCCCGATTTTGATGTTGCCTTTGGAATCCTTCGTCATTGTGGCGCGAATGCCGTCCGCGGACAGCACCACTTTCTCGATCTCCTCATCATAGATGCGTGCGGTAAGCGCTTGCAGATGGGCGCGCGCTTTATCGTTCATTACCGGCAGGCTGATGCCAATCCGCGCTCCCGCGTCCGGCCCGAACAACGCCTCAATCAATCCTCCAGCATCCCGGATTGCGCGTTCCCGGCGCTCGTGTTCCATTTCTTCATCCTTGCGCACGAGGTCGTATGCCCGGCCTTGCTTGCAGTCGCAAAGCCGCGTTGCCGTTCCGTTCGCATCTTCGCCCGGAATAAGGTTCTGGAACACCACAATCTGCCCGCAGTATTTGCATATGCCGCTGTATTCGCCGTTGTAGTCCTGTACCTGCTCAGCAATCATTGACTTCATCCTCCCGGCCTGATAAAATGGGTTCACAGGTATTGTTCGTGTGTTCGTCTGAGGTTGCCGCCTCGGCGGGCACTTCCTTTTCCACGGGCTGCATGCAGTAGTCGATTGCTGCGTTCCAGCCGCCTTCAAACATGCGCTGCGCAAGAGTGACCACGATATCACATACCGCATCCATTTTGTTCTGTCTGGAAGCCTCGTAGACACCTGAAGCAGCATCCGCAAGCGTAATCGCATTGCTTTTCAGATATGCCCTGCATTCCATGTTAAGAGTCTCCTTCATTTCCAGTCCTCCTTCATGTTCTCAATGTATAACCCCCGCCTGCGCGGTTGGTGCCGTTTTTGCGTCCTGCGCTGTACGCCCTGCGCGACCACTATGGCGATCAGGATCCCGAGAATTACCCCCGGCAGGGTGAAGCTGAAAAATAATCCGAAGTAGTTCATATGTCCTCCATGTCCAGATAGTTCCTGCCGAACAGCAGTATGAATTCCGTTCGCGTGTGGTCGATCTCGAAATGTTCCTGCGCCATGCGCTGATACTCCCGGAGCTTCGCCTTGTTGTGGTGCACCCCGTTTGGCGGTTCATTGTGGCACCGGTGGCACAGCGGCAGGATGTAGCCGCATTCCTCGCTGTGCTTCCTGTTGCTTCCCCCGAAGATATGATGCAGCTCTATCCAATCATAGCTCCCGCACTCGTAGCATTCGTACAGGTTGTCCACAAACGCGCTCTTAAGCTTTTTTGCCATAGCGCCCCTCCTGGTAATTTGGGAAATATTCGTGCATTTGCTCGTATTTGATGCCGAGGATGTCCATTACTGTGTACATCTCGTCGATTTTCCACGGCTGTCTCCCTGTCATGCGGTGGCTGAACGCGGAGCTGTTTCCCATCCCAAGCTTCCGTGCCATGTATGCGCCATCCACGCCTTTTTCCGCCATCTTGCCGCGCAGAAGCGGGTATCGTTTCAGTGGCGGGTAGATTCTCATTGCTTCCATATGCTTCCTTCCTCCGTTTTTGCTTTATTTGCTTTTCGTGTGCATCTGCGATATGGTGCAAGCAGCTCCGGTGCACACCGGCAGGTATTCTCCCCACCAAGAACGGCGAGCTGCCGCTGCCCGTTCGATGCAAACCACTTCGATTTGTGGCATAATATCCGTAAAAACGGAGGTTGTGCCATGCCATTCGTCGGCCAGTTGCGTGATACTCGCGTCCTTGTTCATTGTCCCGCTGAACCTCAATATGTCCGCGAAATGTACATCCGCTTCGTTTGGACTGATAAAGAGCGTTGGTTCCCTTTTCCATGCAATGGCTGTGATGAATATGCCAGCCATCATGTTTGCGGAGCGTGCATTGCGGCTGTCACATCCATGTTCTTTGCCGACCCCGATGCTGACGTTTTCGAGCCGATCACTCTGAATCTAAATGATCCGCGATCTGATTGAGGATCTCCGGCAGCTCTGACTTGAACGCCGCCCGGTACGCATCCCCCTCTATTTCTTTGGCCGGTATAATCGTGCCGTGCTCTATGCAGTCCGCCAGGCGCCTTATGACCGCTCCCATTGCCTTTGGCGTGTTCTGCTTTTCTTGCATAAGCATCTTCGTTCTCCCCTTTCATGTGCTCTTCTTTACTTTCACCGCGCAATGCTTTATGATGTAGGCAACTCACCTGGTTCTTTGCTCCCGCCCTTCATATGGCTTCCGTCAATTTGCCTGTGTTCCGTGCGCTCCCGGCAGTTTATGCAGTACATGTGTTTGATGTGGCCAGCGTACGACCTATGCCCTATCCGGCATGGCGCGTACTGTTCCAGCCCGCAGAGCGTACATTTAAACAGTCTCCTGTCGATCCTTCTTTGCTTTGCCACGCTTCCCCCTTGGCTCACTTCTGTGGTATAATCTCCGTAAAAATGGAGGTGCCGTTATGCTTGACAATAAATCCTATGCCCTGCTTCGCTTCGCTTGCTTTGGCGTAAAATTCACTGCAAAACATGCCCGGTTTATAGTTGGTAATAGATACGTTCCCACGGTAATCGAAAACCTTTTAGATAAAGGATTTATATGCTGGCTCAATCCCGACGAACTGTTTTGTGATGAACTATATCAGGTTACCCTCGCTGGTCAAGCCGCCCGTCTTGAAAACCGTAACAACCGTTCCACTCGGCGTATTGCCATATTCGCTGCTTTCACCGGCACAGCTGCACTATTACTCCAAGTAGCGCAAGCGTTGATATCACTATCGAAATAATCGCAAGCCCCTTTACTGAGCGCCTTTCAGTGACCCGCTCCACACTCTCCTTATACCGTCTCGCGCCTTCCAACAATTCCTCTTTGCTTGCGTTCTGGTCCTTCTCCAGTATGTCTATCACCCTGTCCATCACCCTAACTGCCTCTCTGTATTCCCTGTTCATGTGCCCTCCTTAACTCGTCTGCTTCTTCGCCCAGTCCCACAGGATTTGCAGAATGAGGGCGTTTCGTGTTATGCCAAGCTCCTTTGACCGTGCGGTCAGCTCTTCAAAAAGTTCATCCGGCGGTCTTACCGTCATGATTCGTGCCATTTGCATTGTCTCTCCCTTCATGGTGAATTCACTATGAATATAATATCAAGTGAATTCACTGATGTCAATATGAATCTTGATATTGTTCCGATTTCTTTTTATGATTAATATGAAATCAATATGAAATCGGAGGGAATATCATGGCAACGGAAGCATCCATCGTTATCCACTTTATCGAAGCACCATACCAAATACTCGTC
>ENA-OPBD01000449-OPBD01000449.1-human-gut-metagenome-genome-assembly--contig:-NODE-449-length-28185-cov-9.244543_pt1 | contig 28185 bp, 23 predicted proteins | sample MGYA00241062_ERZ501440 | MGnify/ENA primary metagenome ERZ501440 (study PRJEB25962, sample SAMEA2042628) | human gut metagenome | biome: human gut; feature: human-associated habitat; material: faeces...
GGGGCGTTGCCCCAAACCCCACAAGGGACGCTGTCCCTTGACCCTGCAAGGGGCATTGCCCCTTGACCCTTTTTTGCTTCCCGGCTTGAGCGCGCTTCACAGCGTAATCGCTATCGAGGCAATTATCGCCCCAAGTGTCTTTGCCAAGAGAATCGTCACCCGTACCGCCCCCGACACATCCCCCAATCGAAACCTTCTCATCAGCACCGGCGCAACCTCCAAAATCTCCCCCAGCGCTGACGCGACCATCCCCACAAACATCCCGCCGACAACCATCGCCACCACCCCGAACGCCTCCGGCAGCCCAAGCGTCCACCGCAGCGCATTATGCAGCGCCGCCAGCATCAATCCGCTAAGCAGCGCCAGCCCCATCATCCGCGGCGACGCGGCGTGCAGCAGGTGCTGAATCCGCGCGGGAAGATGCAGCACGCACCATACGCTGCTGACCGCGACCGACATCGCCGCGCCGCTCATCAACCCGATGAGGATGGCAAGCACGCTATTCAATCGGCTTCCCCTCTGCTTTCTCCATGTCCTCCTGATACTCGGTCAGCTTGACCTCCAAGGGCGTTGTTTGATGCGGGAAGGGAATCGCGTAGAACACGCATACGCCCAGCGCAACGCCGACGCAGTAGGGGATGGTGATGAGACGCACGTCGTCCGGCGGTGCGCCGGTGATGGCGGCGTAAACATCCGCCTGCGCCTGCGGCATGTTCACGTCGGCGTGAAACCACGTCAGCCCCAAAGCGCTGCCGAGCAGCAGAATCAGCAGCGCCGCCGCCGTCCGCACGGGTCGCAGAAAATCCTTGCCGCGCGCCTTGATGCGGTGGACGTAACAGACCTCCGCGCCGATGAGGGAAATGTCCTCCTGCGGGAAAACTTTTTTGAGCGCCTTGGCAACGGCGATGGCATCCAGTGTGTAGACGCCGGGGGCGGTTGGGCAGAAGAGGGAGCAATGCCCGGCTTTTTCGCTGCCCAGTACTTTGGCGGCATCCGCGACATGGAGGGTTTCGCCCTGCGCGAGCTTCACGCGGGCGCGCAGCTGCACATAAATCATGCGGATTTCTCCTCCTTCTTATGCGGAATATCCGAACAGCGCGCGCCAGAAGCCGTTCCACGTCCAGTCCCATTCGAGGGTGTCGGGCGTATCGGCGGCATCCGCCGGGATGCGCGCGAAATACGCCGTCCAGCCGAAGAGCGAACGAAGCAGGGCATCCTCCGTCAGCGCGGGGACGGAAAACAGCAGCACCCAGCAGAGCAGCAGGGCAGGAAGTGTTCGTTTCATAATGGGTTCACCTCCGCTGATGATACTGTCAATATCCCCGAAAGCGTCAGAAAGTATACGGGAATGTAAATCTTTTGGATGTTCGCTTTAATGTAAATCTTTTGGGTGTTCGCTTTACGGAAAGGCAAAAGTGTGATAAGATAAACCATACGGACAGTGCTGCGCCGCTGTCCCTTGATGATTTTGACGGAACTTCCGCGCAGAATGGAGGAACAGGAAACACATATGGAAAAATGGATGAAGGGCCGCTATATGGCTAACCAGAAGCGATTGAGCGTCGGGACGGGTGTTCCTGCGCCGCGCGGACGGGGCATTGTGATGCTGATTCTGCTGGCGCTGGTTGTGGCGCTGGCGGCTGTCAGCGTGACGACCGTTGCGAAGCTTTCCAGCGTCAACAGCCGCAATATCGCCATGATGCAGGAACAGTGCCGGGACGCGGTGGCGCTGTCGACAACGCTTAGCCGGACAGCCAGCTCGTCCTCGGCCGCCACAGTGGGCAAAATCCGCGCCGATGTGCACGCGATTGACGTTATCAACCAAATGAAGATGCTGCAGGACGGCACGAACCACGCCTACGTCAGCACGGAACTGATTTCAAGGATTTACACCATCCTCGACGCCTATTCCAACCAGCTCATCACCGGTATGAGCACGATGGAGGAGCAAACGAACCTTTCTGCGGCACTGCAGGAACTTTCGGCGGCATTGTCAGGACTATAAAACGCGAAAGGCACTGCACACGCGGCAGTGCCTTTTTGCAGCGAAAAATTCTGAAAATTCCCGAAAAAAAGCGCGAAATGCGCCGTCTAATTGAATGACGAACCCATGAAGAACGGAAAGGAAGCGAATTGCCATGAACGCCCGACGCCTGCTTATCCTCTTGATGATGCTCCTGCTGCTCCCGCAGGCACAGGCGGAGCGGCTGACCCTCTACACCCGTCCGGGTCAGGTGGATGAAGCCACGCCATTCCAGCTGCGCCCGACGGAGCTGTCCATTTGCAGCGTGACCCGCGCCATGGGCGGCGCGGTGGTGCTGGCGTATGATGATAATTATGACAGCTTGTCGCTGTACTTCTGGCAGGACGGCATGACGGAAATGCGCAAGCTCGGCGGCGGGTTTTACTGGGTGATGAGCAGCGATACGATGGAGACGGCGCAGGAATCCTGCGAATACTCCATGAGCCGCGTGCCGAATTACCGGATGCCCGATTTGACCCATGCCATCAGCAATCTGACCTCCGACGGCGAAACGCTCTATGCCCTCAACCGTATAAACGGGCTGATTTTCAAAATTTCGGAGACGAAGGACGGTTTGCAGACAGAAGACGTCTGCACAATGGCGAATCTGTCCTGCCTGAACATCAGCTATCGGGACTTGGAGACGGACAAAGTATACACCTATCCGGCGTCGCTGACGCGGATGCATGTCTGCGGTTCGGTGCTGGCAATCAGCGTGATGCAGGAAAACGGCATCAAGGTTGTGCTGGTGGACTTGACAGACGGCGCCATTCGCGAAATTGCGGATGAATCGCTGGAAGCTATGTACGAGTGGGCAGATGGCGAATTGCTGCTGTGGCGGCTGGAGGGGTCGCCCAACGAAATCAGCCGCAGCAGCGGAACATATACGCTGTCGCGTTATAGCGTGGCGACGGGGGCGGAAACTCTGCTCAGCACGGGTGTGCCGTATAAAAAACGCAGCGAATGCGGCGCGTATGACCCGTACAGCGGCAGCTACTACGACGTGAGAACACGCCAAATTGTGCGGACGACGGATTTCGTGCAGGAAGACCCTGTGGTAACCTTCCCGGCAGCGAACGTGAATATTGCGGTCACAAAAGACAGCATCGTCGGTGTGAACCTGAGCAGCGTTTACGTCCGCTCGAAGGAAAACGGCGATATGACCGTGCTGCGCATCCAAAGCAGCAACGGCGCAAGCAACACCGCCCTGCAGCACTTCGCGGAGGAAAATCCGAAGGTGATTCTGGCGCAGGAGACGCTGGCGAAGAGCGCTATGAATGCGGCGAGCTTGGCGGCGCGCATGAGTGCCTCTGCCGATGCGCCGGACATCCTGCGCCTGGGGCTGACGCCGGATACGCCTGAAGCGGACGGCAGCTGGCCGCTGGACGTGCTGATGGACAAGGGCTGGTGCATGGACTTGTCAGTCTACCCGGAGGTATCGGACTATGTGTCCCGGCTGAACGGGATTTACCGCGATGCGGTGACGCGCGACGGCAAAATCTACGCCCTGCCCATCTACGCATGGAGTTACGGCTACTTCATCAGCCGAAACGTGATGGAAAAGCTCGGCTTGCAGGAAAGCGACATTCCAACGAATCTCATTGACCTTTGTGCGTTCATCACGAAATGGAACGACAACCTCACGGGCGCGTATGCCGCCTACACGCCGCTGGAGGAGACGGAATCATACCGCGAGCGCGTCTTTGACCTGATGGTGCGCGACTGGATTGGCTACTGTCAGGCGGAGAACATTCCCCTGCGCTTTGACCATCCCGTTTTCCGGGAGATGATGGCGGCACTGGATGCCATGCGCACGGACAAAATCGAGCAGGCGAATCAGCAGGTCAACGAAGAAATCAGCGACTACCGCGAATGCCTGATCTGGACGGATGCGCAGGCGGTTGGGAATTTCGCAAACTACGCGGATGCTTTTGGCAGCCGGATTTTCCTGCCGATGGCGCTGACGCCGGACGTGACCACGCACTACGGCATCGGCTACATGACTGTGCTGGTGGTGAATCCGCGGACGACGAATGCGGATTTAGTCGGCAAGATGCTTGCGCAGGTAATCGCTGACCAGGAAGCAACGGCAAAGTGCGTGCTGCTGGCGGATTACGACGAGCCGATAGAGGATTCCTACTACTTGATAATGGTGCGCGACTACGAGAAAACGCTGACGGAACTGCGCAGGCAGCAGGAAAATGCACCTGCTTGGAAGAAACAGGGGATTCAGGAGCGCATCAACGAGGAAGAGGCGAGTTTGCAGCGATACACCGTGCGGGAGAGGTGGACGATTGCGCCCAAGACGATTGAACTCTATCAGCAGACGATTCTGCCGATGAGCTACCTGCGCCGTCCGGGGATTTTGGCGGATTCGGATGCGTTCAACGCGCTGGTGTCGCAGGTGCATCAGGGGGGAATTTCGCTGGAGGAGTTTGTGGAGAAAGCGGATAAGCTGATAGAAGGATTGGAGCAATAAAGCTTTTTCTCCCTGCATAAACACGCGGAAGGAGTAGGAAAGAGAAGTCAACTCAATCGCGCGAAAGGGTCAAGGGGCAATGCCCCTTGAAGAAAATTTGTAAAAGAGGAAACGAAAAGGGATTTTCAAACGTCTAATATGTGTGGGCTGAACGGAAAAGCGCTGCCGGGTGGTTCGCACGGATGGAAATAGATGATATGCCCCCTGAAAAGGGTGGAACGTGAAGGAGGTTTCAAGGAGCATGAAGTTCAGAAAAATGGCGAGTGTGCTGCTGGCGGCAAGCCTGCTGATTGGCTGCGCGGCGGCGGAGAATCGGACGATTTTCAAGAGAATGAGCGAAGAAGAAACCATGTTGAATGAAGCGCTGCCGGTGGAGGAACGCGCGGAAAGCTTTTCTCCGGCGGGGCTGCTTTCGCTGAAGGACCGCGCGGCGATTCTCGTGCAAGATGACACCTCGCGCCTGTATTCGCTCTACACTTGGCAGCCCGGTCAGCAGGAGATGACGCTTGTTGCGTCGAATATGTACCGAGCGGGAGGCTATGCGCAGCTGAAAGACCTGCAAGAACGGCTGGAAAACCTGAAAGAGGACGCTCTCGCGGGCACGGAATTGCCGGACGCGGCGCATTGCTTCTCCATGCTCGTCACGGACGGCGAAAAGGTGTACGGCATCAACCACTTGACTGGCGGCATCTTCACCATCAGCGGCGAAAACGGCAAGGCTGTGTACACCGATGTTGCAACGATGCAGGACACGAAAATCTTCATCCAAGAGGAGGAAGATTACAGCTATGCCCTTCTTCCGGACACGGTGGCGGCATCGGGCGATACCGTGCTGATGCTGATGAACACATGGGACGACAAGGGCCGAGTGACAAACCTTTACGCGCTTAGCTTGACGGACGGAAGCGTCCGCAAGGCGAATGTGGAGAACGTACGCAACGTCTGCGCCTACAAGGACGGCAAATTTCTCGTGATTGCCTCGCAGAAGAAGGAAGACTGGGACGAAAACGGCAATCGCATCCCGCAGATGGCAATGGTCTATGACCCGGCGACGGATACGACGACGATGCTGTCCAGCAGCATTGGCGTGAGAGATGATTTCTCTTATCAGCAGCTGGTGTACAGCGAAGCGCTGGATGCAGTGCTGTACTGTGACAGCACGCAGGTCATGGGCACGACGAACTTCCAGAAGGCGACGCTGTATGCGTACCTCCCGGTGGAGGGCTATCACGTTGCAATCGTGGGTGATACGATTGTTTCGGCGGATTACAGCTCCGGCATCTTCGCGCGCACGCTGACGGAAAACTATCAGCCGAACCACGTCATTCACCTGTCCGGCACGAGCGTCTGGGGCGGCATTCGCTATTATGCGATGGACTACCCGGAAGTGGCGGTTGTCTCGGATTCGGACATTGACAGCGCCAGCGCGGAAGAGGTCGCGCGCGCATTCGCTTCGGGCGACGATGCGCCGGATATTGTGAGTGCGTATGTCAATTCGTACACGTCGCGCGACGCGGCGGGCGGATTGGCGATTGAGCGGCTGAACCAGAAGGGATACTGCAAGGACTTGTCCGTGTACCCGGCGGTGAAGGCGTATGTTGAGAGCCTGAATCCTGTTTTCCGCGACTTTGTGACCGATGCAAACGGCAAGATTTTCGCCCTGCCCATCAGCGTCAGCGGCGCGTACGCGTTCACCATCAACCCGACGGTATTCGGGGAAATGGGACTGACGATGGACGACATTCCGACGAACTTCATCGACCTGTGCGCTTTTGTGACGCGCTGGAACGACGAGTTTGTGGAGGATTACCCGAACTTTGCGCCGCTGGACTCGACGGAAAAGTACAAAGACCGCATGTTCCGCTTGGCACTGCGCGAGTGGAAGGGATACTGTCAGGCGACGAATCAGGACTTGCACTTCGACGACCCGATTTTCCGCGAGATGGTGGCGGCGATTGACGCCATGCGCTGCGACCGCATTGAGGAAAGCAACAAGAAGACGAGCGACGAAGAAAGCGACTACAAGCAGCCGCTGATTTTCACCGGCAGTTGGATGCTGAATTCCTACTACGACGGCGACGTGACCTTCGGCAAGGACAAGATGCCCAAGCTCATTCAGATGACGCTGACGAAGGACACGGCCTTCTACCTCGGTCAAGGCATTGAGATAGAATTGATGTTCGTCAATCCGCGCACGACGGACAGCGACGAAATCGGCACGCTGCTGGAATACGTCATCAAGAACATCCGCGACGAACAGAAGGTGGAGCTGGTGGCAGGCTGCACGACGCCGATTGAAAATCCGTGGTACGAGGAACAGCGGAAGCAGGACGAAGCAGAACTCGTGATGTATCAGAAGGCGTACGACGAAGCGTCGGCGGAAGAAAAGAACGCTTACAAGGAACAGCTGGACGAATTTAAGCGGTACATGGAACAAAGCGCGGAAAGCGATCGTTATACGGTATCGCCGGCGTACATTCAGCGGTATCAGGATGTAATTCTGCCGGCGCTGTACATCGGCAAACCGACGGTTTTGGACAGCACGGACAACACATCGGGGCTGAAAACGCTGGTGCAGCGCTATATTGATGGACAGATTACGCTTGACCAGTTCATTCGCGAGGCGGATGGAAAGCTGCGGATGATTCAGCTGGAAAATCAGTAAAAGGATTTTCCAGCAGGGCAGATTGTGGTCTGTTCTTAAGGAAGTTGTCGATTGAGCGAGTTCCAGAGGGCTTTCCGGTCGCCCTCTGGACTCCTTCGGTCGCCTCCCATGTTTCTGGGTTTGTTCCGTAACTTTTGACGGATAAACACGCGGAACCTGTATGCAAGTGCGCGCAGCTCAATCGCGCGAAAGGGTCAAGGGAGGAACTCCCTTGTGGGGTCAAGGGGCAAAGCCCCTTGGGTTCCCCTTTATTTCACACCGTATGGGCAGGCGGAAAAGACCGCCTGCCTGTGCGTGGTTCAGGAGGAAACATGTTTCGGAAGAAAAAGGTCGTGTGGCTGCTGCTGCTGCCGGGGCTGGCGGGACTGATGCTGTTTTATGTCGTCCCGTTTTTCGGGGGCATCTATTCGTCGCTGATGGACGGGTCGTTCGAGAACCAGTTCGTCGGACTGGCGAATTACGAGCGGACGCTGCAGAACAGCATGTTCCAGCTGGGACTGAAGAACACATGGGAATTGTCACTGCTGTGCGCGCCGGTGATTTGGCTGCTGGCGTTCCTACTGGCGGCAATGCTCAAAACGCTCAAAGACCGCTCAACGGCATTCCGAAACATTCTGCTGCTGCCATACCTGATGCCGTCCTCTGCCATGCTGCTGATTTGGACGCTGATGTTCGACTACGGCGGCGTTATCAACCGCATGGTGGCGGCGCTGGGGATGGAGCGCGTGCTGTGGCTGGAGGGTGACGCACTCCGCGTGCCGATTGTGCTGCTGTATATCTGGAAGAACGTCGGGTTCTCGGTTGTGCTGTTCGCGTCGGCGCTGTCGGCGGTGCATCCCTCGCTGTATGAATACGCCGCATTGGAAGGCGCGGGCTGGTGGACACAGTCGTTCCGCATCACCCTCCCGCAAATTATGCCGACGGCGTTCCTTGTGTTCGTGCTGGCGTGGGTGAATGCGTTCAAAATCTTCAAGGAAGTCTACTTCATCGGCGGCGCGTACCCGTCCAACGCGATTTATACCTTGCAGCACTTCATGAACAACAAGTTCGCCCGCCTGGAATATCAGGATGTGACGACAGCGGCGTACATCTTCGCCGTGGGCGTGATGGTGCTGTTCGCACTGATGTACCTGAGCAAAGCGGTTCGCTCGCCCAATAACTGAGGACAGGAGGCACATTATGGCGCGCAAGAAAAAAATCCACCATCGCCACAACCGCCTGTCCTTCGGCGGAAAGCTGGCGTTTGTGCTGCTGACCATCCTGTCGGCAGTCATCCTTATCCCGATTGTATTTACGTTCTTGTATTCGTTCTTTCCCCAGTCGGAAATTACGGCGTACCTGAAAGGGCGCGGCAGCTACGACACAACGAAGTGGCTGGACGTGCTGTATTCACCCGCGATGTTCTCGCTCCGGCAGTACTACAAGATTTTTATTGAAGAGCCGTCGTATTTGAAGCTGTTCTGCAACAGCATGATGTACACGGGGGCGATTCTGGTCGGGCAGGCGCTCATTGTGCCGCTGACGGCGTACTGCCTGAGCCGCTTCCAGTTCCACGGGCGCGATTTGCTCTTCTTCTGCATTCTGGTTTTGATGATTCTTCCGTTTCAGGTCACGATGGCGCCAAGCGTCACGGTCCTGCGATGGCTGGGCATCATGGAAACGCCGTGGGCGGTCATCCTGCCGATGTGCTTTTCGCCCTTCTACATCTTCCTCCTGCGTCAGTTCATGGTGGGCATCCCGAATGAACTGCTGGAGGCGGGCATGGTGGACGGCGTAGGCCCGGTACGCGGGTTCGTGCATGTGATTCTGCCAGTGTGCAAGCCGATTCTGGGTGCGGCGGCGGCGCTGTCGTTCGCGGACTGCTGGAACATGGTCGAACAGCCGCTGATTTATCTGGCGAACCACACCAACTTGCAGCCGCTGTCGGTCATGTTCAACCAGATCAGCACCGACCGGGCGGATGTCGCCTTTGCGGGCAGCGCGCTGTACATTCTGCCGACGCTGCTGATTTATCTGTATTTCCAAGAGGACATCGTCGCGGGCATTCAGCTTAGCGAACTCAAGTGACGGAGGAAAAGGAACGTATGAAGCTTAAACGATTCGCCCTGCGCGGGCTGATTGTGCTGTTCGTGGCGGTGGCGCTGTGCATGTTCTTCGCGCGGACGGTGCAGACCATCACGACGCCGAAGGTACAGCTCGTGCAAAGCACCTCCGGGCGCTTCGAGGACAAAATGACCTTCCGTGCGCAGGTGTATTTCGCGGAGACGGAAGAGTTCACCGTCGAGGAAGCCAAGGACATGAACATCACCGTGGATAAGCTCTATGTTCGCGCGGGCAACTACGTCAAGAAGGGCGACATCATCTTCACGGCGAAAACGCCCTCTTACGAGGAAGAAATCAAGAAGGTTCGCGAAGATTACGATGCGAAGAACAAGGAACTGCTGGAGCTGGACGTGCAGAACCGCAAACTGAGCAAGGAAAGCTACCAGAACACCATGTACCAGCAGCTGCTTGACGCGCAGGACGCGCTGAGCGAGGCGACGTATGAGGCGCGCTATGCCGCGGCGAAGGAATCCGTTGTGCTGACGGGGGATGTTTCAACGTGGCAGAGCCAGCTTGCATTGTCCGGCGAGGTGTCCGACGCCCTCAAAGCCGCCGTCAACAAAGCGCGGACGGCACAGGCTGCCTACGAAGAAGCGCGCGCAGCGTACTTCGCGGTGCTGGACAACAAGAAGCTGAAGGTGTCAGACGATGTGTTCCAGTACATCACCAAGCGCAACGGGCTGATGGAGGAAATCGAGGATTTGAACCAGAAGATGGTGACGCTGACGGTGCTGGAAACGAGTCTGAAGGCAGTTGTTGCGCCGCGCGACGGCTACATCATCGAGCTGAAAGTGGCGGAAGGCGACACCTACGACGGCACGAAGGTTGCGTATGTGATGAACAAGGAGGACTGCGTGCCGGTGCTGCGCGCGCCGCTGGACAGCAATTCCACGCGCACGATTGCCGACGGGACACGCGCCGAAATCAGCAGCGACAACTACGGCAGCGAGCGCACCAACGTGGAGAAAACGACCATCGCCTCCGACGGCACGAAGTACCTGCAAATGCCGATGCCGGAAACGTACCTGAGCAGCGATTCCACCGCGATTCGCCGCTTCATGCAGGACGGTGGCGTGGACGTGAAAATCACCTACCGAGCAAAGAGCGCCACAACCCTGCTTGCGCCCAGCTGCGTCCGCTCTGACGGCGAATCGTACTATGTGTACGTCGTCGAGTATTCCGGCGGCGGCTTCCTCTCCCAGAACACGATGAAGGTCAAAAAGACCAGCGTGACCGTCATCGAGCGCAGCGACAGCACGGTCTCCATTCAGGAGGATTTGAGCTACCGCTCCATCGCCGACCGTGAAGACCGCGCGCTGGAGGACGGCGCGACGGTCATGGAGTATGTGCAGTGAAAAAGCTGGGAAAATGGTGGCAATGGGCGCTGCTGGCCGCCTTTGCTGCCGCGCTGGTGTTTGGGGCGGTTCAGGCAAAGCAGGTAGGCGACCATCTGCAATACCTGGTGCCCGCGCCCGCCCAGCAGACGGAGGAGAATTCTGGCGAGGACGAGAACAGCAAGACCGCGCCGAATCAGCCGATTGCCGATCAGGTGAAGGCGCTGGAAAACGCAGTCGGTGAATGGGATACGACGACGATGCTGCGCTGGACAATCGGCGGTGTGATTGAAAAAACGTCGATATCCGGCGGAGACATCTCGTCGGATACGCGCGTGGACTTGGTCGGAAAATATGGCTTTCAGGTGCGGCCAAAGCTCCTGCGCTACGGACGGCTGCCGTACGAAGAGGAACTAAAGAGCGGGCGGAAAGTCGCTGTGCTGGACGAGGACTTGGCGCTGAAGCTGTTCCGCGTCGCCGATCCGCTGGGGCGCAAGGTGTACATCAATGGCGAAAGCTACGAGGTCATCGGCATCGCGCGGCATTCCATGCGCGTCGGGGAATATCAGGCGTATACGGCGTATATTCCGCTGAACAGTGTAATTGAAACGTCCACAACCGTCGATGCCCTTTTGGTGGAGGCAATCCCGAAGCCGGGGACGGGCGCAAGCGTATCGTTCAAGTCCGTTGTGACGGGCTGGCAGAGCGGCGGCAGCATGTTCGACCTCGGCAAAGAGGGCATGAGCGCGACGCTCTGGCTGCGCGTGCTGCTGTTCCTTATCGGCATGACGGTGCTGCTGCGGTTCATTGCGTTCTTGAATGGGCGCGTGAAGCACTACGGCAAGCGCTATCGGCAGCGGCTGCAAGAAAAGTATGCCATCAGCTTGATGCCGGAGCTGACAGGCGCAGTGCTGCTGTTCATCCTCGGCTACGGGGTATCGGCGATTTTCGCGGCGCTGCTGATGAACTACATTATTCAGCCAGTATACACCTTCCCGGAGTGGATTCCGACGGTGCTGGTGGAGTGGAAGGATATTGCAAAGGCATTCTGGAACGTATGGCAGGATACGGCGGTGATGCAGGAGCTGCGCACGCCGGAAATCCTGCGGCTTCGCTGGCTGGCGCTGCTGGTGCAGGGCTGCTCGGCGGGCGCGGGGGTACTGCTGGGCATCCTCTACGGGCGGATGCGCTCGTCCCGTCAGCTGGTGGCAGACAGTGTGAATGCGCTGTATCATCAGGGTGCGACAGTCTCCGTCATCCACACGCGCAAGGTGATTGACATGACCGATTTGGGCTACGTCATCACGCTGGATGGCGAAATTATCCCGCGCCGCGCCAAAACCGTGCCGATGGTGCGCATCATCAACGCGGAAGCGATTCTGCGGCAGATGCCCGCCGGCAAGCGCGACGGCGCGTTCGTTCTGGAAGTGGTGGATGAGCAGATTCCTGCGAACAACGCGCGCTGGCTCATCACCTGTCAGGACGGCGAAAAGACGATTGTCGAAGCGAACCGCGACTGGGACATTCAGCTGCCCATTGCCGTGCTGACCCGTATCGTCTACGGTACGCAGACCTTCGCGGACTTCCTTGAATGCAACGCGGGTTACGACATGCGGATGCGTTCGCCCGCCATGGACGGCATGTTCGGCCACCACTTGACGATTGACGGGGGAGAAAAGTAAACCGATACGGCAAGAGCCGCTGCACGTCCCTTTTTGTGCAGCGGCTCAATTTGGGTTTTCCACGGAAAGTTGGGGGAGAGCAGCTTGGGGGCGCGTCTGCGGACGCGCAAAGTTACTGGCAGGGACGCTTCGCTGCCTGCGCCTTTGTTGGCGGCTTCCTTGGGATTGGTCGGACGCGGAACAGTTGGGGCGTTGCCCCAAACCCCACAAGGGACGCTGTCCCTTGACCCTGCAAGGGGCAATTGCCCCTTGACCCCTTTTCGCGATTGAGTTGGTCGCGCTTTCATGCTCCTTCCGCGTGCAGCTTTTTGGCGCTTCGCCTAAGCCCTTGTTTGCTCCCCCAACTTTCCGTGAAGAACCAGAAAAAAACCGGGCAGGTCAGTCCATGCCGACCCGCCCGGTTGCTTGCAATTGATAGTGATTACTCGCCCAGCGCGTATTCCGCCGCTTCTTCGCCCGCAATGCGGCCGAAGACCACGAAGTCCGCCACAGCGTTGCCGCCCAGACGGTTCGCGCCATGCACGCCGCCGGTCACTTCGCCCGCCGCGTACAGACCCGCAATCGCCGTGCCGTCGGCCTTGAGGACTTCGGTGTCCGTGTTAATCACCAGACCGCCCATCGTGTGATGGACGCCCGCCGTCACCTTGATGGCATAGTACGGCGCGGTGTTCAGGGGTTGCGCGAAGGAGGTACGGCCGAAATCCGGGTCGTTCTTCGCTTCGACGTAGGTGTTCCAAGTGTTCATCGTTTCCGCGAAGGTCGCCGCGTCCACGCCCAGCGCTTCCGCCAGTTCTTCATAAGTGTTGCCCTGGAAGACGAAGCCGCGCTTGACATAGCCCGCGATGACCGAGGACTTGTCCAGCATCGCCTGATCGACCACCAGATAGCTGTAAGAGCCGGGCTGCGCGATTTCCGCCGCGCTCACCACGTCACGCGTGCCAACTTCGTCGATGAAGCGCTTGCCATCAGCGTTAATCAGCACAGCGCCGTCGCCGCGCAGACCTTCCGTAATCAGCGCCGCGGTGTCAAACTGCACGGTCGGGTGAATCTGAATCTGATCCATATCCACCGTCGCCGCGCCCAGCGCCTGCGCCATTTCGATGCCCTGACCCTGCGCGCCCGCCGCGTTCGTGGTCATGAAGCCCTTGAGCGCGGGCACGAGTTCCGCCACCATGTCCAGATTCGCGCCGAAGCCGCCTGTCGCCAGAATGACCGCCTTCGCGTTCACGGTCACTTCGTTGCCCGTCGCGCCGACTGCCTTCACGCCGACTGCCTTGCCGTTTTCATCGGTCAGGATGGTCGTCGCAGTGGTTTCCAGCTGAATGGAAATCTTGTCGTTTTCTTCGCAAGCCTTTTCCAGCAGCGGAATCATGTAGGAGCCAACCGCGATGGTCTTGCCTTCCGCATTGACCGGGCGATGGATACGCTTGACGGACGCGCCGCCGAAGCTGCCCACGCTGGTCAGATTAATGCCGTATTTCTTCAGCCATTCAACGCCGTCCGCCGATTCGTCCGCCAGTTCTTCGACCAGTTCGGGATTGTTGATGCCCTTGCCGCCGATCATGGTATCCAGTTCCATCAGCTCGTCGCTGTCGAAATAGCCAACCGGGTTCGCCTGATAGTCCGCCCACTGCTTTTCGACTTCTTCCGCCAGCTTGGTGATGGTCACGTTGTCGGCATAGGTCGTGCGCACGGTCTTCAGCGTCTTTTCCACGCCAGCGGATTCGCCGAATTCGTTTTCATCCTGCGCGGGAGTATCCGCCGCGTTCATGCCGCCCGTCGCGCGGACAGAGTTGCCGCCGACAGCCGCCTGACTTTCCAGAATGATGACGTCCGCGCCCTTTTCCGCCGCCGTCAGCGCCGCGGTCATGCCAGCGCCGCCCGCGCCGACGATCACGATATCCGTGTTATAGGTGGCGTCGTCCGCCTTCGCCGCTTCGGTCGCCGCATAGGTAGACCACTTTACCGTGTCCAGATCTGCCGCCGTGACGGCATCCAGCACAGCCATCTTGATTGCTTCGGACGTCATCGTCGCGCCGGAAACGCCGTCCACGTTCGCAGACTGCGCCGCCATGATGCGGCCCGGCATCGCCTCCACAGCAGCATCCGCAATGCCCGCCGTGTCGCCGTTCTTCGTCACTTGAATGTCCGTTACCACACCGTTTTCATCCACGGTCACGCTGACTTCGATGGCGCCCTTGCCGCCGATTTCGCTGTCACCCACGCCCGTGTACGTTCCCGCTTCCGCCATTGCGAAGCTGCACATCGTCAGCAGCATTGCAAGGCAGAGCAGCGCGGAAGTCAACTTAGAAAGCATCGTTTTCATGCGCGTACCTCCTTGTTTTGCCATTTCCTTGAATGGCACAATTATGATACCACATTCCGCACTGCAGTTCAAGGGTTCTTGTCAATTTTTTAACACGGAAATTGCAAGTTTTCGTGATTTTCGCGCTGAACAAAAAGAGACTGCGGAGCAAGAGCGCGCCGCAGTCGATGCTGTTTATTCCAAGAAGTTGACGTATTCCGTTTGGATGAACAGATAATTGCCCTGATAGCAGACGATTGTCCAATCGCCCGCCGGATTCTGCTGAATCGCCTGCAATTCGTCTCCGTGATGGACTTGCGCGACAGGTGTCGCATTCGCATCCGGCGCGATATACAGCGGCGCGCCTTCCTCCGGCGCATTGCAGACGGCGGAAGTCAGCAAATCTGAAAATTGCAGCGGCACATCCGCAAACTGAAATTCATCGACCCCAAAGTTCGCCTTGCCGTACATATATACATGATACGTTGATGTGTATCCGCCCGAATAATAGCTGTAAAGTTCAAATCCACGGTCATTTATAAACTCGATTGAGACAGAAGGCGATTCCCAGACGCCACCGTCAAGATAATACAAGTCATCGAACATGGATTCAAATTCGGTGTACAAAGTCAGCGAAAGTACATAGACCTTTCCCTCCGCATCCAGATAGTCGAAATACACCGTGTATTTCGTATCCGACGACGACACATTCTCGTCCATCGAGAAGTTGCGGATGGTCAGCTCCGGGCGGGTGAGCGCCTTGTCATTGCAGACGTCCACTTTCCATTTGCCCTTGACCTTTTTGAGGATAATCAGCTGCATCGCGTCGTCTTTCCGCGCCACCACGGGGTACAGCTTGACGTTTTTCAGGAACGAATTGGAAGACATTTTCGTGTCCTCTTCCCGTGGATTCGGCTGATAGAGCGTCCATCCCTTGCCGATTTCCTTCTCCACGACCTGAATCAGCGTTTTGTTCGTCAGCTTGGTCATCCAGTCTGATGATTCAGCCGCTGCGCTGGCGGACAGCGCGCACGAAAGGCTGGTCAGCAGCAGTGCCGCCGCCAGTAGAAACGTCAAAATTCGCTTCATTTGCTTTCTCTCCTTACCCCCACGGCACATACTCATATTCCATGTACGCGATTTCGCCCGCGTCGTTCAGCGTAATCCGCACCGTGATGAACCAGAAGTCGAACGCCGCGTCCTCCTGCGAAACATCATACGCAAAGACGATTTCGCCGCTTTCGGGCGCTGTGCCATCCAGATACGCGCTGATGTACCACGCCCGCAAGTCGGTCACGGGAATCATCCGCATGTCCGCATCCGTCATGCTGCTCAGCATCATAGCGGAAAAATCCGCCGCCAGTGCGAACGTCACCGTCTGCCCGTTATTTGCATACTCGCCCGTTTCACAGTCGTCGTCTGTCACAACCCGCTCGAAGCGCCCCGTCACCGCCGTGACGCAGTGGTTCTCGTCCTCCTGCCACTTGACGATTTCAAACAGGTCGTAGGTGTTCCCGGACGCATCGGTGCAGGTGTAGAACGTCGGCTGCGCGGACACCGGCAGAGGAATCTCCTGATAGACTGTCTCCGCGCTTCCAACCATCCCTGCCATCAGCACCATTGCCGCCAGCATCATCAAAATCCGCTTCATGATAGTTGCCTCCTTCGTCTGCGGCTTTCGCCCTGTTATTGCTATTGTATCATCTTCCATGGAAAAAAGGAAGCGGCGAATTGTAACAGTTTTCCTTGACTAATCAACATTTCAGGTATATAATAACCGCTCATGACATATAGGAAACTGGGGGATGAGTGGCATGTCGATTTGGGAAATTCTGCTCCTTGGCGTCGGATTGAGCATGGACGCGTTCGCGGTGTCCATCTGTAAAGGCTTGAGTGTGAAGAAGGTCAAATGGCAGCATCTGCTGTGCGTGGGCGCGTATTTCGGCATTTTTCAGGCGCTGATGCCGACGCTGGGGTACTTCCTCGGCACGACGTTCTCCAATCTGATTGACCAGTTCGACCATTGGGTGGCGTTCATCCTGCTGGCGATTATCGGCGTGAACATGGTGCGCGAGGCGCTGAGCAAGGACAAGGATGAGGACGAAGCCAACGACGATTTCGGCTTCAAGACGATGCTGCTGCTGGCGATTGCCACAAGCATTGACGCGCTGGCGGTCGGCGTCACCTTCGCGCTGGAAGGCACGGACATCGCCCTCGCCGCTGGCCTGATTGGTCTGACGACGTTCACGCTTTCGCCCATCGGTCTGCTGGTCGGCAACCGCTTCGGGCTGCGCTACAAGAGCAAGGCGGAGCTGGTCGGCGGTCTGGTGCTGATTGGCATCGGGCTCAAGATTCTGCTTGAAGGGCTGGGGCTGTTCGGGTAAAGCACACAATCACCTCTCTCGATGGTCGGGAGAGGTGATTTTTTGTATTACGCCGTCTCCCGCCGCGTCCAGTGCGGATTCGCCAGAATGTCCATGTGCATTTCTCATTCATCACTCGTTTTTTCCGGGTCATCCATAACGTCGCCAACGCTCTTCAGCATTTCCCGATCCATCATGTTCTCCTGCAAGTTCCACTCCGTCAACTCCTCGCGAATCCGCTTTCTCTGTGCGGGCGTAAGCTGACGAATCAGTTCTTCGTCCCTATGCTCGTTAAAAGGCGTCAAGCAGTCAAAAAGTGCACTGGTGGGATACAGTGCCTTTCCTTCCGCCACAAGCTGTTCAAGCAGCTTTTCTCCATCTCTCGGAATGTACTTGCATTGGATAAGATATGTCGGCCACATGACAAGCACACGGCACATTTCCCACAAGAACATTTTCCCTTGGCGGTAGTGTTCAAACCCATAGGTTGCGGCTTCCGTTTCGAAATCCCAGTAAAGGCTAAACTCGTCCGGTGCTTCAACAACGATTTTGTAAGCCCCGTCAATCCACTCCAGATAGTTCAGCATTTGCGCTATCACCAGCACCGTCAGCTGCTCCGACGGCGGTTCACTCGCCCATGCCTCCTTCAGGCACGCATACACCGGCATCCGCTTCCGCTGCCGATCGTACTCCGCAATTTTCGCTTTGAGCTTCACAATGTCCATGTGCGCCCCTCCTTCGATTTCCGTTTTCGCCATTGTACCATGCGGCGGAGGGCAGTGTCAACAGACAAACATCACTTAAACAAAATGCTCTTTCCGCAGTGAGCCGTCATCATTGCCGCAGTTGCTGTGCCTCCTCCGGCGTCATCGGGAAGTCCGCCAGCGAAAATTCTTCAAACGCAGTCGGCGGCGTTGCGCCCTTGACCGTGGTTTCAATCCATTCGTCGCCTTCTTTCCACGCATATTTGAGTGCACCCTTTGATATAGTGATGCCAATGTCCATCGAAGTCGCTTCGTCCATCCGATGAAGATATGTTATATACCATTTTTTACCTTCTTTTGTGATTTGCATATTCAACGAGCTATTCTCGTTGTTGTAGTAATCTATATAAAACTCTCCATAGACTTCGCTTGTTATAGAAGGAATCTGCTCGCCCTGTTTCACAATTTCGCTGGATTGCTGCGTCAGCACCCATTTCCCCGCGTCATCCTTCTCAAAAATGCAAAGAATATTCTTTGCATCGCTGTGCATTAAAACACATGCCGCCGCATAGCCATACTGGTCATACCAGTTGCATGCTTCTCTGCTGTTATTGTAGCTCACTTGTCCGATTTGATACTCAGCCCAATCAGCGCCAGCAAATATTTCCCGAATGTCGCTTGGAAGAGAATCAAAAGTATCTCCGCCTTGAGACTGCGAATCGGCGGTTTCAGCACTTGCCAGCACTATCATCAGCGAAAACACTACCATCCCCAAAACCATCAGCAGCTTCTTTTTCATGGCAAATCCTCCATTTCCGTTTTGCCGTTTCATCCATATCAACGATTCGCTTCCCACATTTCTTCCAGCCAATCAAATTTTTTTCGTTTTTCATCGCGAAAAAGGCACTTTTCTGCCGTAATTCACGAAAAATTTTCCCCTTAGTCAAACATTCCCGGTGGAAAATACGTCTAAAGTGTTGTACAATGAAAGCACCTGTTATTGTGCGCGGAAGGGAGGCGGTCGGCGTGTGGAAGCGGCTGATGAGCGTGCTGCTCGTCGTGTTGTTGTGCTGCCCGATTTTCGCCGTCCGCGCGGAAGAAATCACGGCGGATGGGCGCGTCAACCGCGCGCTGCTCGTGGGCTGCGACCGCTTCCTCACCCAGACCGACACCACCCCATCCTCCCGCAATAACGTCCTGCGCATGGCGGACGCCCTATCCGGCGGCACGCTTAACATGCAAACCATCGTCACCCGCGAGGACGGGCTGTCCTCCGCCTCCGCGCTCATCGCCCTCATTCGCGAAACATTCGCCGATGCGGACGCGGACGACGTCAGCTACTTCTACATCAGCACCCACGGGCTGTGGAACACCGCCGTGAACGGGCTGATGACGCTCCTGCTCTCCGACGGCGAATCCGAGGAGGGCATTACGGCGTATGAGCTGCGCCGCGTGTTCGACACGATTCCCGGCAAAAAGGTGCTGCTGCTGGACGCATGCCACTCCGGCGCAATGATTGGCAAGGGCGTGGAGAAGTCGTTCGAGAACCTGTTTGCGGGCGATAATTACTATGTCGTCGGCTCTTCCGGCGGCGAGGAGGAAAGCTGGTACTGGTCGGGTGAAGTCGGCGGCGAGCGGCTGGCAGGCGCGGGGTACTTCTCCGGCGCGCTGGCGGATGCGCTCTCCCGCACGGGCAGCTTCGGCGCGGATGAGAATCGCGACGGTGCTATCACCCTGACCGAGCTTCGCCGCCGCCTGCTGCAAAGCCACGGCGCATCCACCGTCCGCACCTATCCGGAGGACAGCGATTTTGCCCTCTTCTCCTACGACTTGTCTGCCGTCAGCAGCCGCCGGCGCGAGACAAGCATCGAGGGCATCACCTTCAGCGGCGATACGCTCTCCGCTGATGCGCCCGTAATTGATTTTTCCTTCAACGTCGTCCGCACGGCGCAGGTTGCCTATCAGCTGGTCTATCGCCGTCAGGGCATCTGGGATTTTGACCAATCTACACTGATTTACGACAACAACGGCGATTTCGGCAGCTACGCCATTGCCGGACGAACCCTATCCCCCGGCTTGAAGGAGCGCTCCATCACCCTGAACACTGCCGATGCGCAGTCCTCCGGCTATGTTCTCTTGCAGATTCTGGTGATTGAAAAGGGTCTGCCGAGCGTCGTCTGGTCGAAAGTCCTCTGCGTTCCGCCAACGACGGGCGACCCGGAACTGCGTGTGCATGTGCAGGACACATTCTGCTCCGAAAGCGGCGAGGAATTGACCTTTGTGGTGTATCACGGCGTTCCATGCGAACTGACGGTGACGATTGAGGATGAAGCCGGCCAGACGGTGCGGCGATTGTCGTCACGGCAGGCATCACGCCCGGAGCAGCTGAGTGCACCGGGGTCGACGTTCTGCTGGAATGGGACGGATTCGCAGGGGAAGCTGGTGAATGCGGGTCTGTATCGAGTGCGCGTGAAGGCGTATGTTGGGACAGAACGGTATGAGGTGGAGAGCGGATGGATTTCACTCACGGAAATGGTTGGATAAAAAAGGGGTAAACACGCGGGCAAAGCATGGAGAAGGAGCCTACTCAATCGCGCGAAAGGGTCAAGAATCCGGATGATGATATAATGAAAGGAAACAGGGCGGAAAGCCCGGAGCAACGGAGGAGGAGAAACGGATGAAACGGCTGCTGGGACTGCTGCTGGCGATGATGGTGATGATGGGGGGAATTTCGTGTGCGGTTGCGGAGAACACGAACCCGATTGTGTCAGATTGGCTGACCGAACTGAAAAGCAAACGGCTAATTCAGATTGTGGAGGACGAAATCGGCGAGGGCTGGACGCTCTATCAGCCGAACGGACGGGAGGAAGAGGAAAATTTCTCATCCGCAGCGAATTTGAAGGAAATGCGCTTTCTCCCGGTGGTTGCGCAGAAAGACAATCAGTTGCGGCTGTTGATTTTGAGGCGGCAGGGCGACCTGTGGAAAGTAAGCGAGCAGAACGACCGCGCTTTGATGCGGGACGGTTGGACGTTGCAAAACTTTTCTGCTATGCCTTATGGAAATTCTGATTGGACATACATCTTTTTTGACTTTGTGGATGAAAATCAAAAAAGATGGGAGCTTATGCTGAATTTGGGTGATGGATATGTATCGTCTTTTGATGCAATTTCTTATTATGTAGAAGGTTATGGAACAACGTATATTAACATGAACTATGACCGCGGCCTGGAATTTCTAATTGATGCACCAGCTTATTCCCGGCTCAGTTATGAGGTATATCCTGTGGAAGACTATTCTTTCGGTGTGGAAGATTTTGATTTGGCGACCTGCCCACTGTCCATGCAGGAATTTCTCGTCTCGGCGATTGTTACTTGTGGCGAAGAAGGTGCAGGGCTGTACATCATGGTACAACAGGATGCTCAGCCGACTGTCATGCTGACTGACGGGGACACGATTGAAGCAATTCCGCAGAAGTGGGAATTAGATTGGACAATCGTGTACTATCAGGGGAATTACCTGTTTATGAAGACGGAAAACTGTAAAATGGAAGAATGAATATAGCAGAGGGTATAGAAGGCGGCTACAGGCACAAGACCTGTAGCCGCCTTTGCGTTGTTATGTTTCATTTTGCAATGCGCTGGCGGGATAGGCGACCAGCCAGTCGGGAATGGAAATATCCAAGAAGGTGGCATTCGTCTTTGCAGCTTCGGTAAGAACATCGTTTAGGATGGTGTCGAGATTGAAACAGGTGATGTCAGTGCTTTCGCGGTAAAAAACCCTTTGACTGATGCCACCGTTATAGTTGGTAGCCACATCAACATAGATGCTGCGCAGGGGAGCTTCAATGTACACCCACCATCCGTTCGCGTCGGTAAAAGTCAGCAAAGTAAGATACCAGTGCAGACCAGCTTTGTCATCCCACTCTCGCTGAAACGTCAGGACGGCGTGTGGTACTCCGTTGCGCTCATCCTCTTCAGAGCTATAGTAGAGCTGAATTTCCGCATATCTTTCCTCATAAAGGAATGGTTCAATGTCGATATTCAGCAGCACAGAACTGGAGCGCGTTGTAATTTGCCAATGACCGTCGATCTTTCCCAGCATCAGCAGCTCCGGATTGCCATCCGGCGGAGTAACAATCACCGCGCATTCCGCCTGATTGTTTTCATCACAGCCTTCAAGGGTAGTAATCAGGGGAAGCAGTTCCTCCTTCGTCGAAGCATAGGACGAAATGACCTCGTCCGCCAGCAAGGCTTCGTAGATTTCATCAGGAACGGTTATGAACTGTGCCAGCGCATGGATGGGCAAGAGACAAAGAAGCACCAGCAGAAGAAACGCACGTTTCATAGAAATCCCCTCCTCTTTTTATGTACATTATAGGCGGACAAAAGATGGAAGTCAAGATATTAGGTGGAATCTTGCAAAAATTGCTTTGGATAGCTTTCGTTACAATGGGAAGCAACCGGACGGGTCGGCGAGGGCTGACCTGCCCGGTTTTTGCGCTTCCTTTTTCCGCCGGATGATGATATAATGGAAGCAAACAGGGCGGAAAGCCCGGAGCAATGAGGGAGGAGAAACGGATGAAACGGCTGCTGGGACTGCTGTTGGCGGTGATGGTGATGCTGTTCAGCACGACCGCTTTTGCGGCAAATTATTGGACGAAAACGTGGGCGCAGGGGGAATATACGATTACGCTGACGCCGGAGGATGAAGCAGTGATTGCTGACCTGCGGCAGAAGATGGACGAAGGGTCTGTCGGGACGTCGCTGCGGGCGAGCATTGATAATCATCCGCTGAGTGAGGCATTTGAGGATTTTCTGTTGGGTCGGCGTCAGATGGCGCATAGCACCTATGATGATATTGGCTATTATTCATGGGTTGTGGCAATGCCGGATGAAAACGCAGTTCCGCAGGAAAAGGTGTTCCAGCTGGCAGTGATGGCGATTCATGAGCAGTTCGATGTATCGTGGGATACGCTGGCGGAATATTATCCGGAGTTCCAGTTCAAGATTGCTTTCCCGGAAAGCGACAACCCGGTTGCCGTGTGGGAGCTGATTTTCTGCAAGTATGAAGAGCATCTGACAACCAATGAGGTTTACTATGAAGTAGGAATCTATGCGGAGGATGGAAGCATCTGGGGCGTAGATGCTTCCATCCCAAAAGGATAAGAGAGTGTGACAGGATTGTGGAAGGCAGTCCTGTCACTTTTTTAGTGTAATGCAATCAGCAGAGACCCAGCCTGTGCCTTTTACAGAAGCAACACGATACCAGTTTGCAACCGATGTATCCAGAATTTTGACATAACTATCAAAAGGAAGAAGAGCAATACGGTCAGCACTGGTAGAAGGAAGAAGACGAAGATAGACGCCCTGCGACTCGTTAACCTGTGCATTACCGCTGAACGAATTTGCACCGCCACCAATATAACGAGCACAAACATAGCCAGAAAAAGCACCGTGATCCACGTATAACCATTGACGCTGCTCGGCGACTGTACCTACACCAGTAAATGTGTAGAATGTCATGACTTCTGTTACTTCAAAGTGATGTATGTCAGCGCTGCTTGCACGGGGACGACTTCTGATAGTTACATAGCTGGAAACAGCATCCGTGGTATAACCGTCAAAACTTGTACCCAAAACTCTGTTTTCCGTCGTTCCGCCGCTGGTATTATCCACTGCAATGAAATCGGAGCGAACCCAGCCATTCGTACGGTTCTGCGAATCCTGAACGCGATACCAAGTGTAACCGCCGGCGGTACTCACTTCCAGAATGGTGACCTTTTCACCGTTGTAAAGTTTATAACTCAGCAGGCTGCCGTTTGCACTGCTGCGTACATTCAGCCCACTTGCATTGACAGCGACCATTCCCGATTTTCCAACAAGGTCAGAGGAAGAAGAACTACCGCCGCCGCTGCTGTTGCCGCCGGAAGAACTACTGCCGCTGCTCTTCTTGTTGACGTAATCAGCCTTAATCCAGCCGACCTTTTTGCCGGAGGGCTGAATCTTCACCCAGTTGGACGAGACGTCCTGAACCGTTGCGGTTGCGGGAGAACTAAGCGTGTAGAGGACGGTACTGCCGTTAGCAGAATTGCGAACATTGACGTTCGTTGCATTCACTTCCACCGTGTCGGATGCGACAGCAACGAAGGACTTCATGACATAACCAGTACCATAGGTGCTGTAAGTCGTCTGATACCAGCTGTCATTGCCGCTGACTGCCGAAACACTAAGCACAGTGCCAGTGGGAATCGACGTGATAACAGTGCCACTTGTGGAAGCCGTCTTTCTGAATTTCAGCTTGCCACCAAGAACAATGCCATTTGCCATAAGGGAAAACATCTCCTTTGTTTTTTCATGTTCAGTGAGTATAGGGTGTCATTTATCTGGGCGGGGAACGATTCGCTATGAAGAGATGGCGATTCATTTTCTGCCCTCCTTTTGTTTCTTGAAAAGGAACATATCCGTTCTCAAAACGTTCGTTCTTGCGACCGAATGTTCCCTTTCGACGTGAAGCATATCACCATCCGGTTATTTTGTCAAGCGAATTTTCGGCCAATTAGGTACATTCGTCACTTCCGACAATTTTGCCGGACTTCTTTTGTCCAAAACAGTAAACATATGTTCGCATATGCGCGAGAACGAGATGCTCAAGGAAACCAGCAGTCCAGCACGGACGTTTTTCCACCGGAAGGGGCTTGCTAACAGCAACATCATGACATATAATAAGAAGAAAGCAAACGATAAAGGAGGAATTTCCCCGTGATCCGCATTGAGCTGGACGTGATGCTTGCTCGCCGCAAAATGACCCTGACAGAACTGTCGAGGCGACTCGACATTGCGCTGCCAAACCTCTCCATCCTCAAAAACGGTCACGCGAAGGCAATTCGCATGGCGCTGCTCGATGCGCTCTGCCGCGAACTGGACTGTCAGCCGGGCGAACTGCTGGTGTGGGAACCGGACGACGCGGCGGAAAAGGAATAATCATCCATAGAAAAAAGGGGCTGGTCTCATCCGCTTATGCGGAAAAGACCAGCCCTGTTTTTGTCGTTCGGGGATGCTGCTATCCGGTGCCGCAAAAAAGGCGTCAACAAATACACCTCCGCGAGGGTCGCGGAGAAAACCAGCGGTCAGGACTGCTTGGGCGTATGACCAGCAAGGTAGAAGCGCACAAGCTCTTCCAGAATTTCGTCGCGTTCCAGTCGGCAAATCATGCTGCGGGCAGAATTGTAGCTGGTGATATACGTCGGATCGCCGGAAATAATATAGCCGACGAGCTGAGTAATCGGGTCATAGCCCTTGGCCTGCAGGGCATTGTAGACATACAGCAGGATGTCCTGCGCTTCATTGCCGGATTCCTGAATGGGGTGCAGCTTGGTGGTTTCAAATTGACTCACAGCGAAGCCTCCTTCCTGCGGCGGCGTAGCATCGGGCGGACGATGTGCCATCGCATTTCATCATCTATTATACACAACAAAGCGCGGAAAGAAAAGTCCTTTTTCTGTGTTTTTGATGAGAATCAGATGAAGATTTTCTGCGGTGGCTTTTCTTTCCTCCCCGGCTATGCTATAATGGAGACGTAACATTCCCTTGAGGGAGGATGCGTATGCAGATTCTGGATATTATCACCAAGAAAAAACTTGGTCAGCCGCTGACACGCGAGGAAATCACCTTTTTCGCGCGCGGGGCGGCGGACAAGACCATTCCGGATTATCAGCTGGCGGCGCTGCTGATGGCGATTCGCTTGAACGGCATGACCGCGCAGGAAACCACTGACCTGACGCTTGCCATGCGCGACAGCGGCGACGTGTGTGACCTGTCTGCGATTCCGGGCAAGAAGATTGACAAGCATTCCACCGGCGGCGTGGGCGATACGACGACGCTGATTCTGGCGCCGCTGGTGGCGGCGTGCGGCGTGCCGGTGGCGAAGATGAGCGGACGCGGGCTGGGGCACACCGGCGGTACGCTGGATAAGCTCGAATCCATTCCCGGTCTGTCCGTGGAGGAGACAGAAGAGCGGTTCATCCGGCAGGTACAGGAAATCGGCCTTGCGGTCATCGGGCAGACGGCGGCGCTCGCCCCGGCAGATAAGACGCTCTATGCTCTGCGCGATGTAACATCCACCGTTGATTCGCTGCCGCTGATTGCCGCGTCCATCATGAGCAAGAAACTTGCGTCGGGCGCGGATGGCATTGTGCTGGATGTCAAGACGGGTTCTGGTGCGCTGATGGAAACGCTGCCGGACGCGCTGGCGCTGGCGCAGACGATGGTAGACATCGGCAAGCTGGCAGGCAAGCCGGTTGTGGCGGTCATCACGAGCATGGCGCAGCCGCTGGGAACGCACATCGGCAACGCGCTGGAAGTCAAAGACGCCATCGATGTGCTGGCAGGGCGGACGCAGGGCGATTTGCTGGAGATTTCGCTGCTGCTGGGCAGTCACATGCTGGTGCTGGCAGAGAAGGCGAAAACCTTGCCGGAAGCGCGGACGATGCTGGAAAACGCGCTTTCATCCGGCGCGGGGCTGCGTAAACTGGCGGAGATGATTGCCGCGCAGGGCGGCGATCCGCGCGTGGTGGAGGATTTGTCGCTTTTGCCGCAGGCGGCGGTCAAGCGTGTGATGCGGGCGGAGACGGCAGGTTATCTAAGCGCAATGGACACGACGGCGCTGGGTATGGCGGCGCAGCGGATGGGTGCTGGCCGCGCGAAGAAGTCGGATATGCTGGATTATTCGGTAGGGTATGTGCTGCATGTGCGGCTGGGGGATGAAGTGACGGAGGACACGCCGCTGGCGACGCTGTATGCGAGGAATGAAGCGGAGGCGGAGGAAGCGGAGAAAGCGATTCGTAAGGCGCTGACGATTGCGAAGGAGAAGCCGCAGACGCCGAAACTTTGGGATGCGGTTGTCACAGCGGAAGGAATAATTTATAATAGGTAAGAAAAGAGGATAAACACGCGGAAGGAGCATGAAAGCGAAGTCCACTCAATCGCGCGAAGGGGTCAGGGGGGGACTTCGTCCCTTTTCATCTCCCCCTTGCAGGGTCAAGGGACAGCGTCCCTTGTGGGGTTTGGGGCAACGCCCCAACTGTTTCTCGTCAAACCTACTCAAAGGAAGAAGTCAAGCAAAGTCGCGCCAGCGAAGCGTCCCGCGCCCAAACTTCGCGCGTCCTCAGACGCGCCCCCAAGCTGCTCTATCCACCATCTATGCTGTGTCGCGCCAGATGGGCGCGACCACAATGCTGGGCTTGCGACCATAGCTGCTTTTCCCGCAAGCAGGGGATTTCGCGCCCGTGACCGCAGCCCCTGCGCACTTTGGGGCGCGAAAAGTGTATTATTGATGCAGTCGCTTGCGGTTTTGCGACGGAAAGAACGACAGTTGGATGTATTTGATGCTCTTTTACATCCGATGAGACTTGCAAAGCAAGGAAATATGATGTAAAATAGCAAATGTAAGGTTGACAAAACGCACAATCGGGTGCGGAAACCGACGAAGTGGAGGAAGAACAATGAATCTTCAGGGGCTGAACAAACAGCAAGTGGAGGAAAGCCGTCAAAAGCACGGCGCGAATACCCTCACGCAAATTCCCCCGGAACCGCTGTGGAAGAAAATTCTTGAGGGCTTCAAAGACCCGATGATTATGATTCTGCTCGTGGCGCTGGTCATCCAAGTGGTGCTGTGCTTCATGGGCGAGGCGCACTGGTATGAGCCGGTCGGCATTCTGATTGCTATCATGATTGCCAACGGCGTGTCTGCTATCAGCGAAAATCAGCAGGAAGGCAAAGCATCCGCATTGAAGGCGGAGGAAGAAGCCAAGGAAGTTGCGAAGGTGCTGCGTGACGGCAAGCTGATGGAAATCCACGTCAGCGAAGTCGTGGTGGGCGATTTGGTGTATTTGCAGGCGGGCGACAAAATCTCCGCAGACGGCGAGATTGTCGAGGGGCTTGTGAAGGTTGACCAGGCGACGCTCAACGGCGAAACCAAGGAAGCAACCAAGACCGTCAACGAAAGCGGCGAAGCCTACAACACCAAGGACCTGCTGAACCGCTGCTATGTCTACCGCGGCACGGTGGTGTGCAGCGGCGAAGCCTACATGGAAGTCAAGGTCGTCGGCGATAAGACGCTGTTTGGCGAATTGGCGCTGGAAGTGCAGGAGGATACGCGTGAAACGCCCCTGCAGGTCAAGCTGGCCAAGCTCGCCAAGCAGATTTCGACCTTCGGCTATATCGGCGCGATTGCCATCGTCGTGGGCGTGTTTGCCCGGACGCTGCTGGGCGGCAATATCCCCAATACCTTTATGGAATGGGTGAACCTGTCCATTGAAGCCATCACCGTGGCGGTAACGATTATCGTCTGCGCTGTGCCGGAAGGGCTGCCGATGCTCACCAGCATCCTGCTGAGCTATCAGAGTATGCGCATGGCGAAGGACAACGTGCTGGTGCACAAGATCAACGGTTTGGAAACTGCCGGCTCACTGTCGCTGCTTTTCTCCGACAAGACCGGCACGATTACCGAGGGCAAGCTGAGCGTCGTGG
>ENA-OPBD01000471-OPBD01000471.1-human-gut-metagenome-genome-assembly--contig:-NODE-471-length-27179-cov-14.208376_pt1 | contig 27179 bp, 23 predicted proteins | sample MGYA00241062_ERZ501440 | MGnify/ENA primary metagenome ERZ501440 (study PRJEB25962, sample SAMEA2042628) | human gut metagenome | biome: human gut; feature: human-associated habitat; material: faeces...
GGCTGACCGCAAGCGAAGAGAGAAGCAAGCGCTTGCATTTGCGGAAATCGAGCGCAGCGGACATAGCAAACAAATGGACACAAAGTGTCAAATGCAAGGCATTAGCGCGCAAGCGCAATTTGTTTAGCGTAGACGCTCCGCTTTGGTGAGTAAACTCACCCGCTACGCTATTTCACAAACCCCTGTTTCTCTATGCCCCGAAACAGGGATTTTGCACGATGCGATGCATCGTGCCGCCTGCGGCGCGAACCCCGACTCGCCAGGATAACCGCAAGCGAAGAGAGAAGCAAGCGGGGGAAAACACGTCTCGTTTAGCGAAAAAGAGGCGCAACAGGGCGCAAGAAGACTTGATAAAAAAAATTATTTGTGATAGAATGGTAGAAACATCAGAAAGGCACGGAGGTATCCGACCATGAAAATGAAAAACAATACGACCGGAAGCGCAAAGTGAACGAAACGTTCCTTTGCGTTTTTTTGTATTCAGAGGAAAGCCGTCGCGACGAATATAAAACGACAAGATAAATATAAATACAAAAATCGAAAAGGCAGGTAAGCGGAAAATGGATAAACATATCGAACAATGCACGCACAGAGAAAAGGCGGATCTGGTTTTCAAAAACTGCAAAGCCGTAAACGTATTTATCGGCGAAATCGAGGAGTGCGACATAGCGGTTTCGGACGGAATAATCGTGGGCGTCGGGCGATACGACGGACAAAGGGAAATCGACCTTAACGGCGCGTACGTTTCCGCGGGGCTTATCGACACGCACCTGCACATTGAAAGCACGATGTTATCGCCCGCAAACTTTGCAAAAGCGGTGATGCCTTACGGCGTAACGACGTGCATAGCAGACCCGCACGAAATCGCCAACGTTTCGGGGATAGCGGGCGTCGAATATATGATAAAAGAGGCGAAAACCGTCCCGATGGACATAAGGTTTATGTTGCCGAGCTGCGTGCCCGCGACGCCTTTTGAAGACAACGGCGCAACGATTGACGCGTCCGACACGGAAAAATTCATAAAAAATCCCGACATATACGGGCTTGGCGAATTTATGAACAGTCCTGCCGTCCGCGCGGGCGACGAAGAAGCGATGAAAAAACTGAAATGCTGCGCGCAAACAGGCAAAACAATCGACGGGCATCTGGTAACCGCAAACGAGGACGACGTCAACGCATACGCGCTCAAAGGGATAAAAACCGACCATGAAAACGTCTGCGAAAAGGACGTCCTGGACAAAATCAAACGCGGATTTTACATTCAGATGAGAGAAGGCTCCTCAACCCGCAACATAAACGCGCTGGCGGGGGCGTTCACCGACAAAACGAAACGCAGGCTGCTGCTTTGCACCGACGATAAGCAGGTGAACGATCTGAAAGAAAGGGGACACCTTGACAACAACGTAAGAATGCTTGTGAAAGCCGGGAAAAACCCTGTGGACGTGCTGACCGCCGCAACGTTGAACGCCGCCGAGTGTTACAAAACCGACGACCGCGGGGCAATCGCGCCGGGAAGAATCGCCGACTTTGTGGTGTTTGACGACCTGTACGATTTCAGACCGAAAGAAGTTTACAAAAACGGCGTGCTTGTCGCAAAAGACGGGAAAGCCCTGTTCGACGCGGAAAGCATTTTCGACGCCGCCGTAAGAAACACGATGCATACGGATTATATTTCCGAAGACAAACTGAAAATAAAATTAAAGTCGGACAACGTAAAAGTCATCGGCTTAATGCCCGACAACGTCGTTACGTTCAACAAAACGAAAAAAGTCAACGTCAGAAACGGCGAATATGCCAAAACCGACGGACTTAACAAAATCTGCGTTGTCGAAAGGCACAAAAACACGGGAAAAATCGGGCTGGGACTTATGGAAGGATACGGTCTTAAAAACGCCGCCGTCGCGTTGTCGGTCGCGCACGACAGCCACAACATCATCGCAATCGGGGACAACGACAAAGATATGGCGACTGCCGTCAACGAAATAATTCGCGCGGGCGGCGGAATGACCTTTTCAAGAAACGGCGTTATCGAAGAAACGCTGGAACTCCCCGTCGGCGGGATTATGAGCGACAAGGATCAGGAATACGTCTTTGAAAAAACCGAAATTTTGCGGAAAAAAGCGCGTGACGCGGGCGTGCCGGAAGAAATCGAACCGTTCATGTGCCTGTCGTTTATGTCGCTTGCGGTGATTCCCGAGCTGAAAATTACGACGCGCGGGCTTTTTGACGTGATTAAATTCGATTTCACGCCGATTGAAGAATAACCGCCGAAACTTCTCGTGAAACGAGAAACATCGGAGTTTTGGCAACGCTCGTATTATTTTATTATTTGTTGGCATATAAACGGAAAGTTAAAAGCGAAAACAAATTTAATCCACTTTATAATCCGCGCCGCGTGAAAAGTTTTTGAGATTATTTAACTTTCACGCAACGACGCGGATTTTTTGTTGTCTTTATAGGTAGACGCAGCGTTTGATCGTCGACAAATCGCAAACGGTTTTTCGACGTCGAAGGAGAAGCAAAATGAACGACCAAAAAATTATCGAATTGTTTTGGGAGCGGCACGAGAGCGCGATTTACGACGACGGCGACGGCATTGACAAGGATGATCTTCCGCACGTTTTTGAAAGGTTTTACACGGGCAAAAAGGGAAATACCGGCATAGGGCTTGCTCTCACGAAGGAAATAATCAAAATGCACGGCGGAGAAATTCGGGCGCGCAACAAAACAGGGCGGTTGTCGAAATAACGCTCGGAAACGTAAACGGTAAAAAGAACCGCACGAAGGTTTAAGCCGTAAAAGCAACGTCTTTTTCGGAATAACGCGACAAACGAAACCCCTTCTGTCATTCTGAGGAGCGAAGCGACGTGAGAATCTCCCGGAAGGGACACCTTATAAAAGCGATGATACGATGTTTTTGCCAGCCGGCAAAAGCGATGCACCTTGCGGCGCGATGTGTGCCTTTGGCACGTTGCGGATTATATTTGTCGTTGCGAGCGGAAAACAGGGGACCCAAAAGATACTATTGTACTTTTGGGGAAAAGGCGCACACAAGCAAAAGAGTGAGCATTATCTACTCCGATAATGCGATTTCAAAAGCGCAGTGTGCGCCGTGGACAAGTTATGGATAAAATTATCGCTTTGACAAAAACGTAATTCTGTGATAGAATATTCATACCTAAAACAGGAAGGAGCAAACGACAATAATTTTTAATCGGAAGTTTTAACCCCGCGACGGAGGTAACCGCTTATGAAAAGAATTATTAAAGAACAATCGGAATAAGATTTATTTCCTTGCGCTTTTTTGTTGCGGAAAACCGAAAAAGTCCTTGAAAAGCAAGTATGGATTATCTTTTGACAGGAATCTGAAAGGAGAAGAAAAATGAAAAAGTGTCTTGCAATCGACTTCGGAGGATCAAAAGCACTGGGTGCGGTCATCGCACAAGCCGCAACGCTTCTGGACGTGAACGTATGTTATCTTGGCGGCGGAGTATCCCAAGGCCTTGACCTGTTCAAAGACGACCTTATCGCAGAAATCAACGATAAACTGTTTCTTCCGATTGATAAAACTGTCAAAATCGAATATTCGGGGCTTGGATACTATGCGTCCCTGTGCGGCGCGGCGGCGGTTGCATACGGTGCGAACAAACAACGAGAATTAAACAAAGGAGAATAAATATGACGGACGAAAAAGAGAAAATTAACATTTCCGCATTGTTCAGAATCGGCTACGGGCTGTACGTCCTGACCACCAACGACGGAAGAAAAGACAACGGCTGCATCGTAAACAGCGTAATGCAGGTCACAAGCGATCCGCTGAGAGTCGCCGTGTGCGTAAACAAACAGAATTACTCGTGCGGGACGATTCTGGAAACGCTGAAAATGAACGTCAACTGCTTGTCGGTCGACGCTACCTTTGACGTTTTCAAAAAATTCGGTTTCCAAAGCGGCAGAAACGTCGATAAGTTTTTCGGAGAAACGCCGAAAAGGAGCGAAAACGGGCTTGTCGTAATGCCGGAGTTTTGCAACGCGTTCATATCCCTTGCGGCGGAGCAGATAATCGACCTCGGCACGCACGACATGTTCGTTTGTTCCGTTGAAGAAGCGGCGGTGTTTTCCGATCTCGACACGCTGACTTATACGGAATATCAAAAAAACGTGAAGCCGAAACCCGTCGCGACAAAGAAGAAATCGTACGTTTGCAAAGTGTGCGGCTACGTTTTCGAGGGCGAAGAACTGCCGCCCGACTTCATTTGTCCGATATGCAAGCACGACGCGTCGGCGTTTGAACTTATGAAATAAATCAAATACAAATAAACCAAAAGGAGAAAGAAAATGAAAAAGTACATTTGCGAAGTATGCGGTTGGGTATACGACGAAGACAGTTGCAAAGAAAACGGGATTCCGCTTGTCGAGTTTGAAGACTTGCCCGACGATTTCGTCTGTCCCGTATGCGGCGTCGGGAAAGAATTGTTTTCCGAAATAAAATAGGACAAAAATTAAACACAGAAAAAAAGCGATAATCCTTCTTCTGACCATGGCGTTGACGTTGTTTTCGTCGGCCGCCTTTTCGCCGCTCGCCGTCTCAAAAGCGAATTCCGCGCCGAGAGAAACGAAAGGCTACGATTCAAGCGGGGTTATCGTCAAGACCGAAAACAGCCCGATAGTCGTCGACAAGGAAGATCTGACTTTTCATATTTATTCCGCCGACCGCTTTATCCCTGCGCAGGAATACGACAGGCGGGGCATAGTTACAGCCGAATACACTTTCCGCAATCCGACAAATCTGACTGTCGAAACAAGATGTTTGTTTCCTTTCGGATTCGTTCCGTATGACGAATCGCAGACCGAGGCGGACAAGGAATTCTTTAAGGTAAAAACCAACGGAAAAGACGCGGACAAAACAATCCGTCATACTTATAAAGCGGATCGCTTTGCAAAATTCGACCTTGAAGAGGACCTTCGATACTTCTCGGACGACTTTATCGCCGACGACACGCTTTCAACATATTTGACTGTTTACGAATACGTTACGATACGGATATACACGGACATGTACTTATTAAGGGGCGAAACGCGAAAGAGCGTGACAAACCCGGACGGCTCGGTTACCATAACGGGGGAAACCGTCGATTTCACGAAAAACGGCGGAATGTACGAGACTCGTTTTGAAAAACTGCCCGACGGCGATCTTACGCTTTTCATTTGCGCGTCGGAAAATCCAGAAAGGTACAATCCGCCGCTTGGAAAGGTGACCAAAATCATCATAATATTGTCCACGGGCATCGGGTTGATTGTTATCGCGACGATAATACTTGTCGTTACCGTCAAAAAACAGAAAACAAAAGGAAAGAAAAGATAAAAACAGATAAATAGGGGAACGCGCACGGCGGATTATTCCTGTTCCGAAACGGGGGCGGGGATTTCCGCGTCGGCGCGTTTTTTGCGTGTGACAAAAAATATAATAATCGCCGCGACGAGCGTCAGCATTTCGGCGGCTGGCGTTGCGAGCCAAAGCCCCGTGATTTTCCAAAGATGTGCGAAAAGATAAGGAAGCGGAATAATCAGCACGACTCCGCGCAGCAGGGTGATGATTTGCGAACATACGCCTTTGTCGGACGCCGAAAAGAATGACGAAAATAACAGATTGAATCCCGAAAACAGCGAAGAAATGAAATACAGTTTTATGCCGGTCGTGGCAAGTTTTTGCAGGTCTTCCGCTTTTTCCGTGTTGAAGATTGCCGCGATGCCGTCTGCCGAGAAAAACAGCACAACGTACAGGACGGCGGCGGTCGCGCCGATTGTAATCAGGGCGTATTTCAGCACCTGTCGTATTCTCGTGAAATCGTTTTGCCCGTATGCAAAACTGATTATGGGCTGAGTGCCCGACGAAATCCCGTTGAAAATCGCGTTGATTACGTAAAACACGTTGACGACGATGGCGAACGCCGCAACCGCCGTATCCCCGCCAAGCGACTTGAACAACTTATTGATGAGCATCATCACAAGTCCGAAGCCGAACTCCGCAATGAATGACGCAAGTCCCAGCGAGATTATCTCACCGAACACGCGAAGAGACAGTTTCGTCTTTTCAAGACGGAACGTGTTTTTCTTTCGCAAAAAGAAAATCGTCAAAATAAGAATGCTTATTACGGGCGAAATGCCTGTCGCAAGGGCGGCGCCGAGCATGCCGAGTTTGCACGGGAAAATAAAAACGTAGTCGAAAACGATGTTGAAAAGGTTGCCGAGAAGCGACGCGGTCATCGCAAGTCTGGGCGCGCCGTCGTTGCGGATGAAGTTTTGCAGAACGTTGTTGAACATAAAAAAGGGCGCAAAACAAAGTATAATCTGCACGTAGGTTTTGCTCCCCGAAAACGTTTTGCCGTCCGCGCCGAGAAGCGACGCCACGGGACCGCTTAAAAACGCGCCGAGAAGCACGAATACGACCGCAAAGCAAGCAACGACAAAAACGGTGTGAGCGAACACTCTGTTTGCGCTTTTGACATCTCCCGCGCCTTTGTATATGGCGAATTTCGTGCTTCCTCCGATGCCGAACATAAGACCGATTGAAAAAACGATACTGAACGAAGGAATTGCCAGATTCAACGAGGCAAGCCCGGTCTTCCCAAGACTCAAAGAAATGAAAAACGTGTCCGCCAGAATATAGCAGGACAGCCCGATCATGGCAATCACGTTTGCCGACACGTATTTAAAAAATTCTTTCAAGGTCTGGTTTTTCATTTTTCTCCACAAATAAAAAAGCGCCAGGTTGCATCTTCAAAGGCCTAACGATGCAATTTGACGCGCTCACCCGGCGGCGAGATTATTCATTTGATTGCATTATATGGAAGTAAAGGGCGGTTGTCAACGAGATTTCGCCGAAACTTTTGAAAGACCGCTGCCGTGAAAATGCCGCGAAAAATGAATAAATTATTTTCAACCGTTGTAAATAAGGATTTTTCGTGGTAAAATATCTTTGATTGAAAATTTTAAGGAGCTTATATGAAAGTTTGCATTTACGGAGCGGGTTCGCTCGGAACGGTACTTGGAGCATACGTCGCGAAAAGCGGCGAGGAAATCGACCTTGTCAACAGGAACAAAGCGCACGTCGCCGCGTTGAAAGAGAACGGCGCAACCATCACGGGGACAGCGAATTTCAACGTGAAAGTCAACGCGATACTGCCCGAAGAAATGAAGGAAAAATACGACATAATTTTCCTTATGACAAAACAGCTCAACAACAAAGAAGTCGTGAAAATGCTCACAAACTTTTTGGCGGACGATGGCGTCATCTGTACGATGCAAAACGGTCTTCCGGAACACAGCGTGTCCGAAATAATCGGCGAAGACAGGACGTACGGTTGCGCAATCGGCTGGGGCGCGCAAATGACCGCTCCCGGCGTCAGCGAACTCACGTCGGAACCCGACGCTTTGGTTTTCGCGCTCGGCGCACTCAATAAAAAAGCGCAGGAAGACAAACATTTCAAGGAAATCGTCCGTATACTGTCCATTATGGGCAAGGTTGAGGTTGAAGACAATTTCATAGGGGTAAGGTGGTCAAAACTTCTCGTAAACTCCGCATTCAGCGGAATGTCGGCGGTGCTCGGCTGCAATTTCGGCGAGGTCGCGGACAACAAAAAAAGCAGACTTTGCGCGCAACGTATCATAAAAGAAATCATCGACTCAACCCGCGCGGGCGGCATTCATATTGAGCCGATTCAGGGCAAAGACGTCGTGAAACTTCTGGATTACAACAACCCGATCAAACAAAAAATCTCGTTTGCGATAATTCCCGTCGCAATCAAAAAACACCGCCTTATCCGCGCAAGTATGTTGCAGGATATCGAAAAGGGCAAACCTTGCGAGGTCGAGGCAATCAACGGCGTCGTGAGCGAGTACGGAAGAAAGGTCGGCGTGCCGACTCCCGTCAACGACAGGGCGGTCGAAATAATCCGCGGCATCGAAGAAGGCAAGTACAAACCGTCTTTCGACAACCTGAAACTCTTCGACGACGTTCTTAAAAAGAAGTAACCGCAAAGTCAAAATAACAACAAACAAAACCGTCCGGACGCGGGCGGTTTTTTGATGAAGAAAAGGAACAAACGAGTTGAAAAAAGGCGCGGATGATAGGATTTTTCGGTTTTCTACCAAATCTTTACAATCACAAAAAACCGTGCAAATACTTTACATTCCCGAATTTCCGTATTATTATTCATAGTGTAAACGAAAATATATCAAAGATATATTGAAAATGTGGCAATTTCGGACGGAAAATCCGATTATTCTTGCAAAAGAGGACGTATCAAAAACACCCGAATTTTACAAAAAAGGTTTTAACGACGCGAAACTTTTGAAGCCCTACCGCGCGCAAAATTTATCGTATGCACAAGGAAGGGTGACGAAAAGCCGCGCTCGAAACGATATTTATAAAACAAATTTTCAAAGGAGAAAACAGCAATGGCAGAGATGAGTAAAGCTTACACACCGGAGTTTATGGGCGATCCCAATCCGCGTGAAAAAATTCTCAAACTCGCAAGAAAGATCACCGACTGCGTCGACCATAAGATTCTGGGCGTCACGGTAAACGATCCCGAATACTGGGGACTTGCCTGTGTGGTTACCGACGAAATGGCGGACATCGCGCTGAAAATGAAAGTGCGCCATCACTACACGTTTGAAGACCTTCTTGCAAAGAATCCCGAACTCGGGAAAGAAAAGCTTCAAAAGTTGCTTGACGACATGAGCAGAATCGGTATTCTGGAATACGATTACGGCGACAATTACGACCACAACGGTCCCATTAAGGGCGCAAAGAAAATCCGTCGTTATACGTTACCGATGTTCGTTCCCGGTTCTGCGGAATTCACGAACATGATAAAGAAGCAGCTTGACGACCATCCGGAACTCGCGATGTTCTTCGAGCGTATGACGTATCTTCCTCTGACAATGGTCACGCCTATGGTTCCCCCGGGAGGCGCGGGAATCGGTATGCACGTTATCCCCGTCGAGAAAGCAATCGAGATGGAAAACGGCACAATGGATATCGAGCATATTTCGTATTGGCTCAAAAAGTACGAAGGTCACCTTGGCGTAGGCATTTGTTCGTGCCGTTACGGCAGGGCGAAACTGGGCGAAGGCTGCGGCGACAGCTGTGAAGAATGGTGCATCGGTATCGGCGATATGGCGGATTACTGCCGCGAAACGGGCAAAGGCCGCGATATTACTTACGACGAGGCAATGCAAATTCTGAAAAACGCCGAAAAGAACGGTTTCGTGCATCAGATCACGAATATCGACGGCGAAAACAAGATTTTCGCAATCTGCAACTGCAACGTCAATATCTGTAACGCTCTGCGTACGTCGCAACTTTTCAACACGCCTAATATGTCCAGAAGCGCGTACGTCGCAAGGGTTGAAAAAGACAAATGCGTGGCGTGCGGCAAGTGCGTGGAATACTGCCCCGCCGGCGCGGTAAAACTCGGACAAAAACTTTGCACGAAACAGGGCGAAATCAAATATCCGAAGCACGAACTCCCCGACAACCTCAGCTGGGGACCCGACAAGTGGGACGAAGATTACCGCGACAACAACCGCATCAACTGCTATGAAACGGGTACGTCGCCTTGTAAGGTTGCCTGTCCCGCTCACATCGCGGTTCAGGGCTACATAAGAAAAGCCAAAGAAGGCAAGTACAGGGAAGCGTTGGAACTTATAAAAAAGGACAACCCGTTCCCCGCAATCTGCGGACGCGTCTGCAATAAGCGTTGCGAAGCCGCCTGCACAAGGGGCACCATCGACGAAGCCGTCGCAATCGACGACATCAAGAAGTTCATCGCGGAACAAGATCTGCACGCGGAAACGAGATTCGTTCCCGAAGTCGTCATTCCGTCGAACGTCGATAAGCAATGGTCCGAAAAAATCGCAATTATCGGCGCAGGCCCTGCGGGACTTTCCTGTGCATACTATCTTGCGACGCAAGGATACAAACCCACCGTGTTTGAAAAGAACGCGCGTCCCGGCGGAATGCTCACTTACGGTATTCCTTCCTATAAACTCGAAAAGGACGTCATCGAGGCTGAAATCGACGTACTTCGCGAACTCGGCGTCGAAATTAAATGCGGCGTGAACGTCGGCACCGACGTCACCATCGACGAACTCAGAAAACAAGGCTACAAGGCGTTTTACGTTGCAATCGGTTGTCAGGGCGGCAGACTCCCCGGCGTACCCGGCGAAGACGCGATCGGCACGGATATGGCGGTATCGTTCCTGCACGACGCAACCGAAAACCACGACAGAAAACTTGTCGGCAAGACGGTTGTCATCGGCGGCGGCAACGTTGCGGTGGACTGCGCTCGTACGGCTGTCAGATTCGGCTCCGAAGAAGTCGGCATGTACTGCCTCGAATCGCGCGAAACAATGCCCGCGTCCGTAAACGAAATCAAAGAAACGCTGGAAGACGGCATCTCGATCAACAACGGTTGGGGTCCCAAAGAAATTCTGAAAGACGAAAAAGGCAACGTTAAAGCGGTCGTGTTTAAGAAATGCCTGTCGGTCATCGACCCGAAGACAAATCGCTTCAACCCGCAATACGACGAAAACGACACGATTACGGTCGAGGCGCAACACGTTATCTTCGCAATCGGTCAGTCCGTTGTCTGGAACGACTTGCTGAAAGGCACGAAGGTTGAGTTCCATCACGGCAATTATCCCGTTGCGGATTCTCTGACTTATCAGACGGCGGAACCTGACATTTTCGTCGGCGGCGACGTGTACAGCGGCCCGAAATTCGCAATCGACGCAATCGAAGCGGGCAAGAACGCGGCGGTATCGCTGCATCGTTTCGTACAGCCCGGCACGAGCATGACCATCGGCCGCAACAGAAGACAGTTTGTCGAACTTGACAAAGACAACATCGTCATCGACAGCTACGATACGGCGGGCAGACAGGAAGCGAAAGAACTCGACGGCGACAAACACTCTTTCCGCGATTTGCACGGCACTCTCACCGAAGAACAGGTCAGGATCGAAGCGTCAAGGTGCTTGGGCTGCGGCGCGAGCATCGTCGACGAAAACAAATGTATCGGCTGCGGTATCTGCACCACGAAGTGCGAATTCGACGCAATCCATCTGCATCGCGAACATCCCGAATGCTCCAAGATGAGCAGAAGCGAAGATAAGTTCAAGGTGATTTTACCGTACGCCATAAAACGCGGTATGAAAATCGCGTTCGGCAAGAAAACGCCCGAAGAAAAGGCTTCGCAAAAACGCCATAAGGCTCAGAAAAAAGCGGCAAAACAAGCCAAAAAGGATAAGTAATTTATGCACGAACTCGGGGTAGTCTTCCATATCGCGGACATAGTACGCGACGTCGCGGTCGAAAACAAGGCGACGAAAGTCCAAAAAGTCGTCATGCAAATCGGCGAAGTATCGACGGTCGTCAACGACCAGCTTATCGATTGCTGGAATTGGAACGCAAACCGTACGGAACTTCTGAAAGGTTGCGTGCTGGAAATCGAACCGGTGAAAGCCGTGACGTACTGCGAAGACTGCAAGAAAGAATACGAAACGGTCAAATATGGCAAAATCTGCCCGTATTGCAAAAGCGAAAGGACTTATCTTTTGAGGGGCAACGAAGTCATGATAAAAGAAATCGTCGTGGAATAAGCGGCGAAAATCAAAAAACCATCGGGTGTTTTTCCCGGTGGTTTTTTTGTGCTTTTATTCTTCTTGTTCCTTTTCCTGTTCGTCGAAATACGCGACGATGCGTTTCCTTACGTCACGCGGGATTTTTCTGTAATAAATACTGTTAAAGAAGTTTACGGGGTGCAGCGACACGAAAAGCCTTGTGAAGAACGCGGCGGCGGAATTCCCCTTGATTTCGATATCGGCGGCGGACGTTATCGGCAGCGATTCGTCAAGACCGTTTATGGGGCAAGTGCGCCCGAGATTTACCGTGATTTCTTTTGTTTCGCCGGGGACAAGGTCAAAGAAGTTGTCCGAAAACTTTGCGCCGTTAATATTGTTTCTGATGAACACGCCGCGCGCAAACACGTCCGACGACAGGGTGATTTTGAGTACGCCGTCGCGGATAAAGTCGTATTCTCTTTTGATGACGGGGCGCGGAAGTCGAGCGTATTTTTCCCGTCTTACAAGCATTGTGTCGGTATATTTTCCGTCTTCCGTTTCAAGTTCCGCATAAGCAAAACACCTTAAACGTTTGTTCTGATTTCTCACGATTGCCATACCTTGTGCAAGTTGCATTTTGCTTTCTCCGGCGGCAAGGGTGATGTCGCTATGTTTCTCAACAAGCACTTCACCGTCATAATTGCACACTTTAAACGTGAGTTTTGCCGAAATATCCTTATTTGTGTCGTTGAACGTATGGACATAAAATCCGCCGTCAATGGCGTCGATATTGACTGCGACGGGCGCGTAATAACGCCTTAAATAATACCCCGCCGCTTTAATGCTTTCGTCAAAATCCCTTACCGACCAGCTGAGCCCCTCGAACACGTCGTTGAGTTGCCAGACGAGAGTGCCGTTCACGGTGGGCTTATTGCGCCTGAAATGCGACACCCCTTCGCGAAGACCTTCCGCCTGTGCGATTTGCGAGGCGTAAACCCAGCCCGAAATATCTTTCGGCGCGTTGAATCTTTCAAGGGTATAATATTTGATTTTGCCGACGCCGTTTGTCGAAAAGTCGCGGGCTTTCAGTTTTTTGGAATTTATATTTTCGTCGTCACCGAGAATGTTTTTCATGCTGTTTTCGGACGGCAGACTCATCATGCCGAATTCGCTTGCAAAGCGGGGCAGGCGTTTTTTGAAATAAGTCGCGGGTTTCATACCGTGCCATACCGCCCAGATATGCGCGTCGCCGACGTTGTCCGCGGCGTATCCGAACATATACGCCACGCCAGACGGGCTGCCGGGGATATACGCTACGTCGGAATTATCTTTCACGATTTTTTTCAGGTCGTAATAGAAAAAGGGTTCCGCCACGTCGATATAGCGCGAGAAAAACATCCAGTTGACGGACATCGCCTCAATCTCGTTGTTTCCGCAGAACAGCGCAAGCGACGGGTGGAAGTGCAGACGTTTCACCTGATATTCCGCTTCCTTTTTTACGTTTTCCATAAACGCGGGCAGGAAAAGGGGATATCCCTGACACGCAAACGGGAAGTCCTGCCACACAAGGATACCGCGTTTGTCGCACTCGTCATAGAAGAACTCGTTTTCGTATCCGCTCCCGCCGAATATTCTTATCATATTCATGTTCATAAATTCGACGTCGGAAAGCAAACGGCGGCATTTTTCCCTGTCGAAAACGTCCGTGACGTCGGGCGGGACGTAATTCGCACCTTTTATGAAAAGGGGCACGCCGTTTAACGTAAAGCGGAAGTTTTTGCCGATTTCGTCGGGGCTGTTGTCGAAAACAAGGTCGCGAAGCCCGATTTTCACGATTTTGCCGTCGACGATTTCGTCGCCGCGGCTCAGGCTTACCACGACTTCGTACAAAGGTTGTTCGGGCTTATCCGACAAATCTCTTGTCCACCAAAGCTTAGGGTTTTTGATTTCGATATCCGCCTTGAACAAGCCGTTTTCGATTTCGATGCCTTTTGCGTTGAACTCCGACTTATCGGGGGACAGCACCGAAAAGAAGGTTGAAAAATCGTCCGTCGTATTGTATCTTTCGACGCGTGCCGTCATCGACAGCGTTACCGCGCCGTCCGAGTTGTGTTTTTGCGATATTCTGAAATCGGAAATTTCCGCGCCGCACGCCGTTTCGAGATACACGTCTTCGCGGATGCCCGACGCGGGGGCAAATGGCGCAAAGTCCCAGCCGAAGTGAAAGGCGGGCTTTCTTATATGCACGTCGCCCGTAAGCCCGTTGAGATTTTTCGGCGTTTTGATGAGTTTGGTTGCGCCGACGACGAAAGCAACCGGCCCGCAGATTCTGACTTCCAGCACGTTTTCGCCCCGCTTTAACAGCGATTTCACGTCGCGGCGGAAAGGCAGGAACGCGTTTTCGGAATGGTCAACCTCCTGGTCGTTCAGAACGACGAAAGACAGCGTGTCGATTTTGTTCAGCACAAGGAAAACCTTGTCTGCTTTCAAAAAGTCCTCGTTCACGTTGAAAGTTTTCCGATAAATCCAATCGTCAGTGCCCGCGCGGAAAAACCATTCGTTATCGCGCGTGTTTTCGGGCGAAACGTCCACAAGGGGGTTTTTCATGCGGTCAAGGCGGATAAGATCCAGAAAGTTCGTGCCGGGGACAACCGCGTCCATAAAGTCCGCGTCCCTTGACGACTTGAATTGCCATTTTCCGTTCAGATCGAGTTTCATAAAGTAATGTTGCCTTTTTTTCGTAGGTGATAAACAGATTATACGACGATTTTCGGGGCGTTGTCAATGCGTGCCGAACAAGGTTTGTATTATTTTTTCCCGGCAGTCGAAAAGTCTTGTAAGGCGCAACAACTTAAAATTATTGACAAATTGTTTTGATACGATACATATTGCCCGTAATAAGCGCAAATATTACCAACGACTATGCACAAATAATGAGTATTCCGACAAGCGTCGTTAAAATTAGTTTTCTAAACAATTCCTACAACACCGAGTTCCGCTATATGGGGACGAAAGCCGAATGGGCAAAAGTGAGCATTGCAGAAAAACCCAAAAAAGAAATCGTAGTAAAATGCATCGACGGCGAAGTCACGGTCGAGAAGTGCGCAGACAATTGACAAAGAACGTTTGTTAAGCGGTGTCCCTTCCGGGAGATTCCCGCGCTACGCTCGGAATGACGTGCAAATTGCCATTCTGAGGAGTGTCAACAAAGCGCGTGTTCCGCGAAAACCACGTTGCTTTCGCATCAATAAAACAAAACCCCGAATTGCTTCGGGGTTTTTCATTTGTTTTGGATTATTCCTTGTCGGCGCGTTGCGCTTTGAGTTCGTCAAGAATTGCCGAAAGCAGTTCCTGCGTTTTGTCGGGAGCGGGCTCTGCGGGTGCGACTTCAACGGGAGCGGGTTCTGCGGGGGCTTCTTCTGCGACCGCGACTTCTGCGGGGGCTTCCGTCGTTTCGGTGTCACCGTTCTTTCTTGTTACTTTTTGTGTAAGTTGTTCCAGTCTTGCTTTTTCTTTATCGCCGATTTCGCGTGCCTTATTGATTGCTTTCACGACAAGGAAGAGTACAAGTGCGGTGAGCAGGAAAGTAACGATTGCGGAAATTACCGCGCCGAAGTCCATAATGATCGCTTCTTTTACGACTGCGCCTGTCGTCGCGTCGATGACGGGATCTCTCAGGACGACTTGAAGGCTTTTGCCGTCTTGTCCCAAAGGAATCATATTGATAAGAGGTTGAAGTATGCCTTTGACAAGCGAGTTTACGATTGCGGTGAACGCGCTGCCGATAATCATACCTACTGCAAGGTCAAGGACGCTGCCACGATTGATGAACGCCTTGAATTCCTGCCAAAGTTTGAATTCGTGTTTCTTTTTCATAAAGTGTGCTCCATAACTTGATTTTCGAGAGATAATATAGCACACCGCGCATAAGTTTGCAAGTATATGATTAAAAATAATTATATAATTATATAAGCGACAGATTTAAGCCGCACGACCGACAAAACCCGCAAAAGCCGCCAAATCTTGACAGCGCGCCGCACGGGTGATAAAATATTTACAACAATATTTTCGGAGAAGACTATGTATCATATTATTATAAATCCCGTCGGCGGCAAGGGCGAAAGCCAAAAAGCGCTGCAAACGGTCAAAAAATTGCTGGACGCCAAAAAAGTGCCGTATATCGTGCATGAAACGCAGCACGCGCACCACGCAACCGAAATCGCAAGGGAACTTTCGCGTGAGCCCGACACGAAAATCATCGCAATGGGCGGCGACGGCTCCTTCCACGAGGTGCTTTGCGGCATTGAAAACTTTGAAAACGTTACGCTCGGGCTTATCGCGTGCGGCAGCGGCAACGACTTTATCAAAAAGTCCGGTCATCCCAAAGACGTCGAAAAAGCCCTTGACGTGATTCTGAAAGGTAACGTCGGCTATGTCGACTATATGGACCTCGGCACGACAAGGTGTTTGAACGTCGCGGGCGGCGGCATGGACGTGGACGTCCTTGTGAAATACGCCTCCGTCAAAAAACTGAAAGGCAGCGCGGCGTATAATTACGCCTTGATTTACACCCTGTTACATACCCGCTTCCACAAACTTCGCCTGATTGTCGACGGAAAAACGATGGATAAAAGCGTGTTTATGATCGGAATCGGCAACGGCGGCTTTATCGGCGGCGGATTGCCAATTTGCCCGCACGCGGAAGTGTCGGACGGGAAACTTGACGTCGTTATCGTCAACGAAATGAAAAAAAGACGGATTCCGTCGATGCTCCTGAAATTTTTGAAAGGCAAACACGTGGAGGACAAAACCGTTGAAGAATTCCGCACCGACCGCGTCATTATCGAGGCTCTGGACGACAGCCGGTTTGAACTTGACGGCGAAATTATCGAGGACAGATACCTTGACATAAAAGTCGTGCCGAACAAACTGAAAGTGTTTATTTAATAAAAAACCAAATTTTTACCACAAAAAAAGCACTTCGCAATGAAGTGCTTTTTGTTTGGAGTTTCAAGATTAAATGCGAGTTGTTTTGTCTTCGCCGATACCGACCATGCCGTCGACGGTGTATTTTTTGCCGTTCGTGTCGGTGACGTAACCATAAATCTTGCCGTAAGGCAGGGCGTAATAAACAGCCACGGGAATGGGCATATAAAACACGTTGTCGATTTTGAAAGTGATATCGACAAGCCCTTGTCCCGCCTCGTCGCGGATATGCCATTCGTTCGCTTTCTTTTTGCCGTCTTTATGGGTGAATACCACGGGCGGCATCGGGAAAGATTCGCCTTCCAGCCAGATTACGTTTTCGTTGTAATTGACCTGATCGACCGATTGGTTTCTCGTCAGGTTGAAAGCAAAGAACTTCTGTTCGCCGTCGATTTCGGTCTTGCCCATCGTGGTGAGCCAGTCGTAGTGCGAGAAGAAGGGATAATATCCTTTGTGGTCGTCGATGATACCGACCGAGCGCTCGTTGGTTTTATAGGTTTTGCCGTTTAACGTAATCGTACCCGTCGCCTTGAAGAAATCTTTTTCGCTGTAAAGGGGGTTTCTGAACGAGCCGTCCTTGTTTTTCATAAGGGGCATAACGCCGTTGGCAAGGGGCGAAAGACGTTCAAACGAAATGTCGATTGCAAACTCGCCGGATTTGCCTTTGGTATGACCGACGCATTGCGCTTTGCCGTTTGCGAAATCGTTGATAATCTTATATTCGCTCTTTTTGGTTTTGCAGTAGCAGTTGTCGGACAAAAGTTGTTTTGCGACCTTCGCGCGTTTCACGGGCACGAGATTGCGCCAGGCATAAATTTTGTTGTCGGCGTTGTTGTGCCATACGAAAATGGAAAAACCGATGGGACCCATGTTGTAGCACGCGCTGATGAGAGAGCCTTCGTCCATGTTGACTTCAAACGCTTCCCACTCGATAAGGCGCATGCGTTTGATGAACGACGGCGTCTTCATAAAGAAAGGTTTTTTGCAATCCAGAAGGTTTAAGTCCTGAAAAGGTTCGCTGAACGTGCCGTAATGCGCGACGCCGTTTTCAACGATATGCGCGGGCGTCGTGACGGGCGTGCGTTTTTCGCCGATGCTTTTTGCAAAGTTACTCATAATAAAACTCCTTATCAAAAAAGATTTTGTATATTTTATCCGTAATTTAGTATATTGATGTTATCACACGCGCGTGAAAAAAGCAAGGTTTTTTGCCATTATTCGCGCGTCGCGCGTTTGGTTTTTCCGAAAAGTATGACGGCGCGTTCCGACGATTTTTTGATTTCTTCGGGGCTGACTCCTTTCGCCTCCGCCAGAATTTTCACGACCGTCGGGCTGCAAAAACCGCCCTGACACCTGCCCATACCGGGGCGGCACCTGCGCTTAATCGCGTCAAGGGAATATACGGGCAGCGGACTGTCCAGCGCGTCCAGAATCTCGCCTTTCGACACTTCTTCGCAGCGGCAGACGATTTCGCCGTACGCAGGGTTTTGTTTTATCAGCGCGTCGCGCTCGCTTTCCGACATTTCTTTCGGGTGCGGGTGCTTTTTCCTTACCGGGTTGAAGGAAGCGTTCTTTTCAACCGCCTTGAATTTCGACACGTATTCGACCGCCCATTTCGCAAGGTCGACGGCGATTGCGGGCGCGGCGGTCGCGCCGGGCGATTGTACCCCCGCCGCTTCCAGAATGTTTTCGGTGAAAATACCTTTTCTTACCTGAAAATCTTCTTCGTAGGTCGGCGAGCGCACCCCCGAAAAGTATGCGATGACGTCGGACGGCTTTATATTTTCGGCGACTTTCATTTGTTCGTTTATGATAAAGTCCATCGTCTCCTTGTCGGTTGTGACGTCTTCGCGGTCGGGCGTTTCCAGGACGTTCGGGCCTATTATCATATTTTTATCGACGGTGTGAATGACGGCGATACCCTTGCTCGTGTTTTCGTGCGACAGGGCGAATTTCGTCATATCGATGCGTTTTTTCAGCGACAGTTTTTCGTCGGACAAAACGGTTATCGGCGACTTGACTTCCGTCGTGTTGATGTATTTCCCGACCTTTTTGTCAAGGATTATGTCCGTGCCTTTTCTCGGGTGAATGGTAAAGGTTCTGTCGCCCGCCATATCGGCGATGACGTCGGTATATACGCCGGCGCAGTTTACGACGATCGTCGGGTGCAACGTGCCGCGGTTGGTTTTTACGGCGGTGATTCTGCTGTTTTCGACGTCCATGCCCGAAACCATTGTGTTCAGCGCGATTTTTGCGCCGTTTTCGAGGGCGTTTTCCATAAGGGCGACGCACATTTTATAAGGCGACGTGAATCCGCCCGTTGGCATATACAGCGCGCCCGTTGCCCACGACGGGGCGTAAGGCTCGATTTTCAGCAGTCCTTTTCTGTCGACGTATCTGACGCCCGGTATTTTCAGCCGCTTGGAGTTAAGCACAAGAAGGCGGGGAAGAAGTTGCTCCCACTTTTTCGCGATGAGCAAAAGATGCCCGAGCCGTTCAAACGGGACGTCAAGGTCGCGCGCAAGGTCGGTGTACATTTGATTTCCGACGTAGTTATACTTATGTTTTTGCGACGACGGGGAATAGTTTATGCCGACGTGCACCGCGCCGCCGTTTCGTGAGGACTGTCCCGCCGCGACGTCCGCGCCTTTTTCGACGACAAGTACGTCAAGGTTATATTTTGAAAGTTCCCTTGCGGTTGCCGCGCCGACAAGCCCCGCGCCGATAATCAGAACGTCGGGGGAAAGTCCGTCCAGAGCGTTGTCGGTAATCGGGGGAACGTATTGCTTTTGTACAAAGCCTTTCAGTTTCACGTCGTTGACGACGCCGATATATTTTTTGTCGACGGCGATACGTCCCGCCTTTACGACGGTGTTCCAATCGTCGACTTCGCCCGAAAGGTAAATGCAGCCGTTTTTCTCTTCGGCGGTGATTCTTTCGTCAAGTTCTTTTAGTTTTTTGACTTTTTTCTCAAAATCGCTCATTTTATGTTTTTGATTTCCGCTTTTATTTTATTTTGCAAAAGTTCGCGCTCGGACGCGATGTCCCAAATGCCCAAACGCAGAACGTACGCGACGACGTCCCACGGCTTATGGCTGTCCTTTGTGAAGCCTTTGTTCATCTTTACGTAGTTTTTGATAAATCCGTTGTAAATAAACACGCGGACGGTACTCATAAGGAATATTTTGAGTTTGGAGCTGCCGGGGAAAAGTTCCGCGTCGTGGAACAAAAAGTGCATCATCGCAAGTTCCGCCTCGGGACGGCCTTTGCAGGCGGTCATCCAGTCGATGACCTGATATTTGTCGCCGTCGCACATAATGTTGTCGGTGTGGAAGTCGAGGTGGATTATGTTGTCGGCCTTGGGCAGGGCGGAAATATATTTTTTAAGTTTTTCGAATTCTTCTGCCGAAAGAAAAGTAAAAAGCCCGTTGTCAAGGGTTTCGAGCGCGACATGTCGGACGTCGCGGAGTTTGTCGGAGTGCGCGGAATGAACGTGAGTGTGAAGCGCGGCGATGATTTTTCCCGCCTTGAACAAAATCGCGGGGTTTTTCATCGGCATGTTCGTCAAAGATTCGCCGTAAAGTTTTTTGAAAACGAGCCCTTGTCTTCCGTTTACTTCGACTTTGCCGAAACATTCCATCGGAGTGCAGCCTGTTTCAAACGCGACGGTCGTGTTCAGAAGTTCGATATCGACGTTTTCTTTCGATACGGAATCGAAGTAAAGTTTCAGCACCTTTTCGTCGCCAAGGTCGAAAACTTCCGAGGAACGAGCACGAAACATCGGCTTCGATAAATCGCAGTTTTTCACAAGCGTCAAAATTTTATCGTCCATAATTCTCCTTGTTTTTACGCGTACACGCGCACGAAATTCATATAATAATTTTATTTTACATCATATCAATATTAACATTCAAGAAAATTCGACAAAGTCTTTCTTTTTTTGCATAAAAAAATTAAAAAAATTTCATAATAGGTATTGACAAACCCGAAAACGGGTGTATAATATAGTTAGCAATCAAGAAAAGCGAGTGCTAACAGTCGCAAACGATGATTGCTAACAATCTTAAAAAATAAGGAAGTGTATATTATGAAAAACAATCTTACAAGATGGGACAAATTCGAAAAAGGACTTGACAGCTTCGGCAATTCTTTCAACGCCGCATTCGACAACTTCTTCCGCCCGATGTACGACGGGGATATGATGCGTACCGACGTCAAAGAAAACGACAAGGAATACGTTTTGGAAATCGAAGTGCCCGGCTACGACAAGAAGGATATTTCGGTTGACGTCAACGACGGATACCTTACCGTTTCCGCAAAGAAAGAAGAAAAGAGCGAGGACGAAAAACACGGCTATATCCGTCAGGAAAGGACGGCAAGTTGCAGCCGTAACTATTACGTCGGCGACATTGACGAAGACAACGTCAAAGCAAAGTACGATAACGGCGTATTGACGGTTTATGTGCCCAAAAAGGAAGATAAACCCGAGAAATCGCGCACAATCACGATTGAATAAGTCAACTTAACATAATTTCCAATCCCCCTAAAAACGAGAAATTGCCTGCATTTTTTGCAGGCATTTTTCGTTTGTTTCAAATGGAATTTATTTATGATTTCTTTTCAAGAAGGTTTTTGAAAAGGTTTACCGCGGCGTCGTAAAGTTCCTGCTTATAATTTCTGGACGGAAGAAGCGGCGTGTTTTCGGGCGAGGTCGCCGTCGCAATGGCAAGTCCCGATTTTTCAAGGTCGAACCCAAGTGCGATTTGTCCGCATATCGCAATCACCGGCACGCCGAATTTTTTCGCGTGTCTCGTGAGCCCGCTGATTGCTTTCCCGTCAAGAGTCTGGTTGTCGAGTTTTCCTTCGCCGGTGACGACGAAAGCGGCGTCTTTCAGAAGGGAATCGAAGCCCGTGCCGTCAAGCATTACGTCGATGCCCGACGTGAGTTTTGCGTTGAAAAAGGCAACCATTCCCGCGGCGATACCGCCTGCCGCGCCGCCGCCTTTCAGGTTTTCGACGTCGACGCCGACGTCGCGTTTAATAATCGCAGCATAATGTTTCAGTCCGTCGTCAAGGTCTTTCACCATCATATAATCCGCGCCTTTTTGCGGGGCGAAGACGTACGACGCGCCGGTTTCGCCGCACAACGGGTTGTCGACGTCGCACATGCACGTAAGGTTGAACTTTTGGGCGTTTTTCACGTCGATTTTTTCAATGTTTTTAAGCGTGCCGCCCGTCGGGATAAAGGTTTCGCCGCTTTTATCGAAAAATTTCACGCCAAGAGCCGCCGCAATCCCCGCGCCGCCGTCGTTGGTTGAACTGCCGCCAAGTGCAAGGACGATATCTTTCGTACGTTTCAGGGCGTCGTCGATGATAACGCCCACGCCGTACGACGTCGTTTTTGCAGGATTTTTGAATTCCGTTGAGGCAAGTCCGATTGCTTTCGCGCTTTCGACGATCGCGCATACGGGCGACAAAAGGTATTCCGCCGTGCAGGGACGGAAGTTGCTGTTTCTCGTGCGGACGCTGATAAGTCTGCCTGTGAGCGCGCGACGGAAACATTCAAGCGTGCCTTCGCCGCCGTCGGCAATCGGCAAAACGCGCGTGTTTGCCGCAGGCGAGACGTCCTTTATCGCTTTTTCGATGGTGTCGGCGACTTCTTCCGCCGTAAGAGTCCCCTTGAAACTGTCGGGACAAATGAGAATTTGTTTGTTTTCCATAAATTCCGCCGTGATTATTACTTCGATATAAGTATATTGTATACGCGCGGATTTTTCAAGGGAAAAAATCAAAAATCAGCGTTTTGTTGAAAGGGTAAGGGCGATAAGGCGGTTTTTTCTGTGGGCGTCGAACACGACTTTTTTCGTCACGAGCGCGCCTTTTTTGACGATGGGGACGTTGTTCTTGTCGTAAACGGAAGACGTCGCGACGCGTCCGATAAGAAATCCGTAGTTGGAAAGAGCCTTTACGGGAAGGGACAAGGCGTTTTCGGGCGGCGACAATATCGACACATTAAAATCTTTCTCGGGTTTTTCGATGACGGGTTTGCTTTTTTGCTTTCGCACGCGCTTTTTCCCGTCGGGCAGGAGAATGACTCCTTGCGCGTCAACGGACGCGATTCTTTCGACAAGCACGGGCGTTTCGTTCACGATGATTGCGGTGGCGATTTTGTCGGTGTCGCCGAAGTACAAATCCGAAAGCACCCCGAGTGCTTTTCCGTCGGCGGTATATACGGGCGCGCCGAGGGGAAATTCGATAAGGTCTTTTCCCGAAACGTCGGATTGGCTTTTTATGCATAAAAGATTAGACAAAACGACAGAATCGTCGTTTATTTTTTTCAGGCTTCGGGCGGCGACGTACATATTTTCTGAATCTTTGGAATAAAGGTCGGAAAACGCGAAAAAACCCACCGATTTCAGACGCTTTTCGCACAAAACCCCCGTGATAGTGCCCAGAATTTTGTGTTGAGAGCCCGATATGACGGGTAAAGACAGATAAGACGTGATTTTTCTCATATTATTCCTCGCAAAACATACTACAAAATTAAGATATTTCAAAAAAGGGGCGTTTATGTTGCAAATAATGTCGATATTCTTCCGAAAAAAGAAAGTTTGTCCGAAGATAGGCAAAAACGGCGCGGAAAAATCGGAAAAAATCGGGCGAAACGCCAAAATCGCAGCGGAAAAACATTGCGAAAGTTCGACAACTTTTTAACGAATAAATGTGGATTTGTCAACATAAAATAGTGCGAATGTGGATAACTCGGTGGATAACTACCCGTTTTTATACAATTTTTGAATAAAATCGCAACGGAGTGCAATGTGGACAAACTCGGCAAAACAATTTTCAAAATCGGTATGGCAATATTCGTAATTATTTTGACAATTTTTGCGTTTTTAAGCGTCGTATGTGTGAAAAACACGTTAAATATTCTGAAAAACGACGCGGGTTACGTCGTTGTGCTGGACGCGGGACACGGCGCACCCGACGGCGGCGTTGTCGGAACAAATACCGGCGTGCTTGAAAGCGATCTTAACCTTGAAATGGTAAAAATTCTGAAAAACTACCTTGAAAACGCAGGGGTGAAAGTCGTTTTGACCAGAAAAAACAAATACGCGTTGTCGGGCGGTGCAAAAGGGTTCAAAAAAGAAGACTTCAAACTCAGAAAAGAGATAATCGAGAGCGAAAATCCCGACGCGGTTATCAGTATCCATATGAACTTTTACAAGGCGCAACCGTCGCGGCGTGGAGCGCAGGTGTTTTACGACGCGAAAAACCCGTATTCTCTGCCGTTTGCGGCGACGCTCATGCAAAAAATCAATACGGAAATCAACAAAAAATACGGCGGGCGGGAATATGCCGCGCTTTCGGGCGACTTTTATATAATAAATTCGACGTCCGCCCCCGCCGCAATCGTGGAATGTGGATTTTTAAGTAACGCAGAAGACGAAAAACTGCTTGTCAGCGACGAATACAAAAAGGAATTCTGTTATCACTTGTTTTCGGGCGTGATGCAATATCTGTACACGGGAGCAAGATAAGGGCGAGCGATGTTTGCCTTGCGGCAAGCGATGTGCCTTCGGCGTGATATTTTGCTGTCGCAAAGCGATGTTTCTTTCTTTGAGAGAAGATAAGGTTTTTTAATTACCGGTTTGCAAAAAGCCCACTGCTTTTTTTAGTAGCAGCGGGCTTTTTTGTTATTCAACGTTTTTATTAAAAGCAAAGGCGTCTGATTGCCTCGCGATAGATTTTGAACACGTTCATATAGGTCGAAATCGGGGTGCGTTCGTCGGGCATATGAATAGTGGACTCGACGCCCGGGAACTCCGGCCCGAAAGCGACGCCGTGTTTTAAGGCGCGTGCGTAGGTGCCGCCGCCGATTGAAATCGCGTCAAGGTTCGTACCCATTACGTCGTTGTAGGTCGAAAGCAAGGTTTTCACCAAAACGTCGTCTTTATCGACGTATAGCGGCTCCTGAAACTCCGATTCTGCAATCGTGAAGTCGTAAAGGCACTTGTCGAGAATGTCGATTAAGGTGCTTTTTTTCACCGTGACGGGATAACGGATATTGATTGTGAACTTCAACTTTTCGTGCGAATAAATTATGCCGAGGTTGACTGTGAGCGCGCCCGAAACGTCGTCGCGAAGGTCAAGTCCCGCGCCTTTTCCGTCAGAGGTTTTGAACGCACCGTAAATCTTTTTCAGATCCACGTCGATGTCGCTCAAAGTTTTCAGAAGTTTGACGATTGCGTTGTCGCCGAGCGCGGGCGTTGCGGCGTGAGCGGCTTTTCCGTGAGCGGTAACCACGATTCTTCCGTCTTTTATTTCATATTCGAGCCCGGATTTTTCGATAATGGTCAGGTTGTCGGCGGTATCGGGGATACGCGCGGTGCAGACGTTAGGCACGACGTTGGGACGGGTGCCGCCCGAAATTTCGACGTTGCCCGAATAGTTTTTCTCAAACGTTATCGTCGCGATGCCTTTTTCGCAGTTGATGACGGGGAAGTCCGCGTCGGGCGAGAATCCCGTGTCGGGCATTTTTTCGACGGTATTTAAATATTTTATACAACGCCAGCCTGTTTCTTCGTTGCAGCCGACGATGAATCTTATGCGTTTTTTGGGGATAAGACCTTCGTCAAGAAGGGACTTTACGGCGTACAGACACGCAAGCATGGGACCGCGGTCGTCAACGACGCCTCTGCCGTAAATGACGTCGCCCGAAATTTCGCCGTAAGGGTTATGCGTCCAGCCGTCGCCCACGGGCACGGTGTCGAGGTGACCGAGAATACCGAAAGCCTCGCCTTCGCCGATGTCCGCAACGCCGCAGTAACCGTCAAGGTTTTTCGTCTGAAAACCGAAAGATTCCGCTTTGCTTAAAAACCAGTCGAGGCATTGTCTGTTACCTTCGCCGAACGGGGCGCCGGGCAAAGGTTTGCCTTCTTCGCCGTCGAAAGACAGGAGTTCAAGGGTGTCTTTCAGCAGTTCGTTTTGATATTTTTCCATTATTACCTCCGAAAAATCCGTTTAATTTTTGCAAAACATTTGTAATTTTCAATATATTATTATACACTATTTATAACAAATGTGAACTAATATTTCAAAGCACAGGGCAATTTTATGCATGAAGGACATCGTGACAGAATGAGAGAGCGAATTTTGCTGTCGGGTATAGAAGGTTTACAGCAGCACGAGGTGTTGGAGTATCTTTTATATCACGCAATACCGCGAAAAGACACAAACGGTATCGCTCACGAGCTTATTTCGACATTCGGCAGTCTCAACGGGGTGCTTAACGCCGACTACGACGCGCTTCTGGACGTAAACGGTATGACGGCAAACGCGGCGTTGCTGCTGACAAGTCTGAAAGGCGTGTTCAGAATGTACGCGTCGGGCGACAAGAAGGGCAAAATCGTCATTGCGACGCGCGGCGACCTTGTCAGGTATCTCAGCCCGTTTTTCTACGGCGAAAAGACCGAAATGTTTTACATGCTGTGTCTTGACGCGAAAAACACGGTAATCAAACTTGTGAAACTTTCATCGGGTATTCCGCAGGAAGTCCGCGTGGACGTCAGGGACGTCGTGGACAATGCGTTGAAATATAAGGCGGTTTCGGTCGTAATCGCGCACAATCATCCGTCGGGCGACGTGTCCCCGAGCGTTCAGGACGTCGAACTCACGCGGGCGATCGCGGCGGCTTTGCAACTTATCAAAATCAAACTTGCCGACCATTACATATTCAGCGATTTCGGATATTGCTCGTTCGTTGAAGACGGCGTCGGCGGACAGATTCAACAAAACGTAAATAACTTCTTGAAGGACGGTATAAAATACTGATATGGAACAAAAAGTAAGAACCCGTTTCGCACCCAGCCCCACGGGATTTATGCACATCGGAAATTTAAGGACGTGTCTTTACGCCTTTCTTTTCGCAAGGAAAAATAACGGCACGTTTATTCTTCGCATCGAGGACACCGACCAGGAAAGGTTTGTCGACGGCGCGGTGGACCTTATTTACAGGACGCTCAAAACGTCGGGAATCACTCACGACGAAGGTCCCGACGTTGGCGGCGACTACGGCCCGTATGTTCAGAGCGAAAGAAAATCCATATATATGGAATACGCCAAAAAACTTATCGAACTCGGCGGCGCGTACTACTGCTTCTGCACGAAGGAACGCCTTGAAACGCTGACCGACGAGAACGGAGTCAGGACTTACGACAAGCACTGCTTGCACCTTTCCAAGGAAGAAATCGAAGAAAACCTTAAAAACGGCGTGCCGTACGTTATTCGCCAGAATATTCCGAAAGTCGGGACGGGCACTTATCACGATATGGTTTACGGCGATATTTCCGTCGATTATTCGGAACTTGAAGACAATATTCTTATTAAGTCCGACGGTATGCCGACGTACAACTTCGCAAACGTCGTCGACGACCACCTTATGAAAATCACGCACGTTATCCGCGGGGTTGAATATCTTTCCAGCACGCCGAAGTACAATCTGATTTACGACGCGTTCGGATGGGAAAGACCGCAGTATATGCACCTTCCTCCCATTATGAAAGACG
>ENA-OPBD01000492-OPBD01000492.1-human-gut-metagenome-genome-assembly--contig:-NODE-492-length-26397-cov-3.016476_pt1 | contig 26397 bp, 17 predicted proteins | sample MGYA00241062_ERZ501440 | MGnify/ENA primary metagenome ERZ501440 (study PRJEB25962, sample SAMEA2042628) | human gut metagenome | biome: human gut; feature: human-associated habitat; material: faeces...
CCGTCTCTACCCTCGATAACTGCGTTTGCAATAGCGCCTGCGATAAGCTTTACTGCACGGATAGCGTCATCATTACCAGGGATAACATAGTCGATTTCATCAGGGTCACAGTTTGTATCAACGATAGCTACGATTGGTAAACCAAGCTTCATAGCCTCTGATACAGCGATTCTTTCCTTACGTGGGTCAACGATGAACATTGCGTCAGGAATCTTCTTCATCTCTGTGATACCGCCAAGGTACTTCTCAAGCTTCTCGATTTCAAGCTCAAGACCAACAACTTCCTTCTTAGGAAGAAGGTCAAATGTGCCGTCCTCTCTCATAGCCTTAAGCTGAGCAAGACGAGCAACTCTGCCACGGATAGTCTTGAAGTTTGTAAGCATACCGCCAAGCCATCTTGCATTAACATAAGGCATACCGCAACGCTCAGCCTCTTCCTTAACTGACTCCTGAGCCTGCTTCTTTGTACCTACGAAAATGATTGAGCCGCCTTCTGCAGCGAGGTCACGAACGAACATATAAGCCTCATCAAGCTTCTTAACTGTTTTCTGAAGGTCGATGATGTAAATGCCGTTACGCTCTGTGAAGATGTATTCAGCCATTTTAGGGTTCCATCTTCTTGTCTGGTGTCCAAAGTGAACACCTGCTTCTAAAAGCTGTTTCATTGAAACTACGTTTGCCATTATTATTTCCTCCTTTAAGGTTAATTCCTCCACACCGAGTATGGCAAAAGCCCATAAAAATCACCTAAGGCTTAACTCGTGTGTGTGCGTATTCGCTTGTATTTCTACGAATGCTGGGATATTATAACAAAAAAGGCTTGAAAAATCAAGCCTTTTTTCAATATTATTTGGTTTTTACAGTCTTAATCTTTGACCATTTTCCATAGTAGGTTTTATTTTTTCCGTTACTCTTTACAGTAAATTATTTTTTCTGAAATCATTTTACAAACATTAGTCATTACTGTTTGCGTTATCAAGTACGGTATCAATCGCAAGAACGACTGCGAGAGCGGTTATTTCGTCGGTATCATCTGAAATATCAAGCTCATACGTATCGCCCCAGCTCATCCATGCCTTATGGATTGAAACGATTTCATCATTGCCCGAAGTGATAACATAATCGTGGGAGAACAGGTCGCCGTCAACGTCCCAGCCCAAGCCGTCAACATAATACTTAGGTTTAAAAAGAGTAAGTTGCTTAACTATTTCTGCAACCTCCTCGCCGCCGACCTCAACGGTAAACTTAGGCATAAAGGTCAAAAGCTTTTGGCGGACAAAGGCGACCTCGCTATTATTTATATCATATATATGAAGTTTCCTGCCGAGAGTTAAAATTTCCCCCTCAACAAAATATCTGTCATTGCCTGCCTCGTCTTTAACTGAAAACTTAGCGCCGATTGAAAACACCTTTTGCTTAATATAAAGCTTCATATTTTTCTCCTATTTTATATATAGCTTCATAACCTGCGATCTTGCCTTATCCTCTAAATCATCATCAAGAGGCTCAAGTGTGCAAGAGCCGTATTTATTTTTAACTGCCAAGGAAATAAGCAAATCTGCAAGTTGCGGATTTTTAGGCAAAACAGGACCGTGAGAATATGTGCCGAAAGTGTTTTTGTACCTGACACCCTCTGTGCCGTCCTCGCCGTTATTGCCGCAGCCTTTAATCATTTTGCCGAGTGGCTCAACACCCTTGCCGAGATAAGTTCTGCCGCTGTGGTTTTCAAAGCCGACAACCTCTATTCCCTCTTTTGTTTTATAAGCAAAATTACCTATCATACGTTCCTCTTTGCCATCGGTATAAAAATCAAGAGCGCCGATATATTCAAGCATTTTGCCGTCATAAGTTTTATAATATTTGCCGAGCATTTGGTAGCCGCCGCAGATAGCAAGCATAACCTTGCCCGAATCAACAGCACGTTTAATTTCCTTATCCTTGCCCTTTTTCAAGTCCTCAAGCAAAACGTCCTGCTCAAAGTCCTGACCGCCGCCGATAAATAAAATATCGTAATCGTCGGCATTAAAGGATTTACCCATAGTAATTCTGTCAACCTGAGTAGAAATACCACGAAGTTCCATTCTTTTAGTAAGTGCAATAATATTACCTCTGTCGCCGTAGAGATTGAGCATATCGGGATAAAGGTGTGCAATTTTAATCATCATTCCCAAAAGTCTTTACCTCCAAGTCTTTTAGCGATTACTGGGCGCATAGCCATCATTGAGGTATAAGTCGGAACAATATAAACGTCCCTGCCTTGACTTGTTGCAATATCAACAAGTTTATTATAATCCTCGTTTTCAATAATCTTAATTTCTCTGTTTCCTACGCCCTCATATTTAACACGAACTGCCATATCATAACAGCGCTTGCCCGTAACGTAAATTTCTTTAACATTAGCCTTTTCAAATATTCCGGCAAAATCGACGTCCCAAATCCAGCTTATATCTCTGCCGTCTGCGGCATTATCGTTAAGCGAAAGAATGAGGGTAAAATCATCATCGATATTTTTAAGGAAATTCATAGTTTGGCTGAAGCCTGCCGGATTTTTAACAAGAATAAGATTAACTGTATTATCGCCTGCTTTGAAATGTTCCATTCTGCCGAAAGCGCCGTTGAAATGTTCAATAGCGTCAATAACGGTTTTTTCATCAATGCCGAATGCGGTAAGAGCAGCGGCACAACCGATAGCGTTATAAATATTATAAGCGCCGCCGATATTAACTCTGATTATATTTCTGTCGCCGTTAAGATTTGCAACAACAACGGAGTGGTCGTTTTTCATTTCCTCTACGCTTTCAACCGCAAAATCGGGCTGAGGTCTTTTATAGCCGCAATTAGGGCAAACAAAGCCGCCGAGGTGACCGTAGGTGTGATAAGTATAATCATACTCGTGCTTACAAAAGATGCAATACTTAGCGTCGCTGATTTCAGGTGCTTTTGCATTCTTATCAAAAGGAACATTAACGCCGAAAGTAATAATTTTATTCGGGATTTCCTTAGACATTGAATAGGTAAGTGAGCAATCGGCATCAAGGCAAACTATGGCATTAGGTAGATTTTTAACAGATTCCTTAATAGCATTTAATGTATGGGTAACCTCGCCGTAACGGTCAAGTTGGTCACGGAAAACATTGGTTACAAGAATAACGTCGCAGTGAATATATCTTGAAACCTCTTTAAATGCGTTTTCGTCACATTCAATAATGGCATAATCCTTTTTGCATTTGCCCGTGATTGTTGAATTCATAATAAACGAAGCGGTAACGCCCGTGATAAGATTAGCGCCCGATTTATTGATAAAATACGACTTACCTGCCTTTTTGAGTCCCTCTTCAAGAATACGGCAGGACGTGGTTTTACCGTTAGTACCCGTAACTACAATAACCTTAGTATTTTCAGACAAATCCTTTAAAACATTTCTTTTGACTTTGAGTGCGACCTTGCCGGGCATAGAGGTTGCACCCCTGCCAAGCTTATGCAACACAAAGGTAACAATTCTGCAAACAAGACAGCTTAAAAAAACTCGCATTTCTCTCTTCCTTTTCTGTTTGATATCAAATCAATTTTAAACTAAAGGCGATATCAAGTCAATAACCATATCAATTTTTATTTTAATTAATATTATTTTATGATATACTTTATATTATGAGGTATAGCTATGGAATATTTAAGTTTTAACAAGTATTTAAAAGATAAATTCGGTCAGAAGGTATATAAAATCAGCTTAGACGGCGGCTTCACCTGCCCAAACCGTGACGGAAAGGCAGGCACGCAAGGCTGTATTTTTTGCTCCAAAGGCGGAAGCGGAGATTTTGCCGAGAGTAGAGAAATGAGCATAACAGAGCAAATTGAAAGCGGCAAGAAAAAAGTAGAAAAGAAAATAAAAAGCGGCAAATATATTGCATATTTTCAAGCCTTTACAAACACGTATGCGCCTGTCGAAATACTCAGGCAAAAATATGAGGAAGCAATTAATCACCCTGACATTGTTGCGCTTTCAATTGCGACAAGACCGGATTGCTTAGGCGATGACGTGCTAAGACTTCTTAATGAAATGAACAAAATAAAGCCCGTTTTCGTCGAATTAGGGTTACAAACCATTCACCAAAAAAGTGCAAAATACATAAGGCGAGGCTATGATTTAAGCGTTTATAATAAGGCAGTAAGGGATTTAAAGAAAATAGGTGTAAACGTTGTTGTTCACGTAATCTTAGGACTTCCAAATGAGAGTGAAAACGATATGCTTGAAACGGTTAAATACGTTTGCGAAAGCGGTGCGAACGGAATTAAATTACAGCTTTTGCACGTAATTGACGGCACAGACCTTGCAAAGGATTATGAAAAAGGGCTTTTCAAAACGCTTGAATTTGACGAATACATAAATCTTATTGTAAAATGCGTTAAAATTATACCAAAGGATATTGTTATTCACAGATTGACGGGTGACGGAGCAAAAAAAGATTTGATTGCACCGCTTTGGTCAGCGGATAAAAAGAGAGTTTTAAATGCGATTAACAAGGCGTTGAGGGAAAGTTAATCAAAAACGCTTGCCGGGGTTGAATTTTATTTTGAAGTTAAATAGAAAAGAATATAACAAAAGACAGCCTAAAAAATTAGGCTGTCTTTTTTATTGCGTCGTTAAACACAAATAAATCTTACTTGGTTTTTACGCTTTTTACTTTTGACCAAGATGAATATATCTTTTTACCGTTTACCGTTTTGTATGTGCGAACACGAACGTAATACTTTTTCTTAGACTTAAGTTTTTTAACGGTAGCCTTTGTTGTCTTTTGCTTAGTAACAGTAACGCTCTTATTGTTCTTTTTAAATTTTTTATCGGAAGAATACTGAATTTGGTATCCCTTAACACCACTTACTTTTGCCCAAGTAACGGTAAATTTCTTTTTGCCTTTACTGAGTTTTTTAATCGACGTCTTTTTAGGCTTAACCGTCTCAGTGTTCTTAGTTGTGCTCGGTTTTGTTGTAGGCTGAGTTGTTGAAGGAGTTGTTGCACTTTCGCTCGGCTTTGTTGCAGGTTCACTATCCTTAACCTCGTCCTGCTTTGTACCCTTAACAATAACGCTTACACTTCTGTAAGCCGCATTATCGCCCAAAGGACCCGGATCAAAGAAGAAATCTGTTTCTTCAACAAACGAAGCTGAATAATATGTTTTAACCGTAAGTTTAACCATAGTATCCTTTTCAGGTCTTGTTACCTTACCTGTTTTTGCATCAATAATTTCGGGGTGATCGGATACCCAGCTTGAGCAAATTGAATAGTAGCTGTACTCATCCGAATCCGCAGTATTTATCAAATCAAGATTGCGATTAACATCAGCTGCACTCTTGTTTTCGCCCTTAATATTTGCAAAGTTTACGGCATAAAGAGCAGCGCTGTCAAGTCTTTGAAGCCTTGTATACGTATGATAAGGAACTACTACTCTTACCTCGCTTTCCTTAGTCTTATCGCCGCAAGTTAAAGTAAGTGAAAGGTCGTAAACTGCGCCGTAAAAATCTTCGTCATAATTTGAAGAATCAACGCCGTTATAATAGATATTGCCGTTTTTGAAAATAACTGTATTATCATCGTCACCGTCAATATTTTTAACGGCGTTTAATTTAACCGTGATTTTTTCATCGGATTTTACATTTGAATTAATTTTTTCTTCAACTGTTTCAATAACGTTTGTATCTTGATAATCGGAGTCAACGTCAGAAACGTAACCGAAATCGCCGTCTGTATGAACGCCTGAAAATTCAGTCATCATCATTCCGTCGCCCGACTGAGCAAAAAGATAATCGTCTGCTTTATTAAGAAGTGAATCATAAAGCGAGTCAAGTTTAACGGTAATTACATAGTTATTATTTTTAAGAGATGTATCGGTAGCATTAAACGTCTTACTTACAGTAATAAATCCCTCTGCTTCGACGGTATAACGGTATTGACCGTAAACAATAGTATAATATCCGTTTTCATCAGGCAAAATTTCGTCGCCGTAAGCGCCGCTTGAGCCGTTCTTTTTAAGTGTGATTTTTGCATTTTCGGGTGTAACGTCAAATTTAACCTTATATTCGGTATATTTAAGATTTACCGTTATATTAAGTGACTTTGTACCCTCTGCGACAGTAAATGTACCCGCTGCCGTTTGACTGCCACTTTGATAAGTTGCATAGTATTTATATTCGCCGGGGGTAAGCTCAAACTGCGAGGTTTCATAGCCGTATTCGTCCTCTATCGGAGAATATGTTTGACTGCCGTCTGCTGACGTTACTTTTAAGGTAGCGTAATCCGTTTTAGCTCCCGTTGCAAGTTTAACGGTAAAATCAACTGTTGCGCCCTCTTTTAATATAACATCAAGTTTAGTATTTTGAGTTAAAGTAATTTTTCTTACGTCACGAACATATCCCAAAGCCGAAACGGTAAGAGTGTATTCGGTATTAGCGCTGAGTGACGACGGATTTTGTTCAATATTACGACTGTCAAAAACACTGACTTTTGCGTTGTCAATAATTTCGCCTTTTTCATTCTTAGCAGTTACGTCAAGAGAATAAGTAGCAAGTTTTGTTTCAATATAAAGAACATAATCTCTTGTTCCTAAAACAGTTTTGCCGTCGGTTTTATCTAATATTTTAAGAGTAAGAGTAACAACCTTAGCACCTTCATTATATGACGGATGAGTGATTTTTGCAGAAGCGGAATAGCTGCTGTTTGTCACCTTTGCATAAGTATCGTCGCTTGAACTCCAAGAGGAAGTATAAAGCTTTGATGACGTGTCCTTTTTAAGAGAAACACTTGTTTTGGAAAGAGGGATAATATATCTGCCCTCATTATCTTTTTTAAGGCTGCCGTAAGGGTCGATTGCCTTTGCGTATGTGCTGTTAAGGTACGCCTCAACCTCGCTTGAATTTTCAGCCATAGCAGGAAATGCACTCATAAGTACAAGCATAAGCGACATAAAAACTGCCAAAGCCTTTGTAATTGATTTTTTCATCTTTTCTCCTTTCAATTTAGAGCATAAAAAAATGCACCGTTTAAAACAGTGCATAAAAATTGTATCGCAAAAAGCATACGGGCATAGTTATCCCATAAGTTAAATATTGCCGACTTCCAACCTAAAGCACTGCAAAAACCATATACACGGCAGGTCTCCCGGCTAATGCTTCAACCTTAAAATAAACCTTCTCACTCAAAAGAGCAATGGCCGCCTTTAGCGAATATTTCTCGTCAGCAAATACGGTAGAGGTTCGGACTGCTCCGGATTCGCACCGGATTCCCTTTTAATTTTATATTCAAAACAAATATAAAAACCTATGTATATCAGATTTGTTTTATTATATCTTGCAGTGCAGTATTTGTCAATATTTGTAAACGTAATAAAAGGCAACTCGATTTTTTATTGCGGTGCGCCGACACGGCAGCGCTACGTTTTTATTTGTTTACTTTTTGGGAATTTGCGTATATCTCATTCATTCTCTCATCAGGAAAATGATTATCAAGAAACTGCTCATAAACATTATTAGGCGCCTGACCTGCGTCACGCTTATCCATTCTAAGTCCTGCCGTGGCAGAAACAAAGGAATCAAAAATAAAGAATACTATAAAAGTCCACATAATAACATTGCCGAGCTTAACCGGAATTTTTTCAATAACCTTTGACATTATAGGATAAATTGCCTTAATCCAAAGTATTCCCAAAAGCCCCCAAAAGCAGGAATAAAGAAAGCATACTCTGCCGTTGATATTAAGCGGCATTTTGCTGTAATCCCACGCAACAGAGCCGAAAACTATTTCCTGACCTAATGAGCAAATATATTCAGTCACTGTGCCGACAACAAATGAAAGACAAAAGACCTTCCAAAGCGGTGCGTCCTTAACCTTATAAAGCGCAAGTGTCAAAACGACTGCGCCCATACCGTAAGCAACGGAAAACGGCCCCCAAACAAGCGACTGACGTGATTCAATATAACCGTGCTTAATAAGGCACCAAAGCGTTTCGACAAGAAAGCCCACAATACAGCTAATCATAAAAATCCAAACAATCTTGTCAAAACACAAACCCTCGGCGTACTCGCCTTTTTCTTGCGATTTTTCCTGAACAAAATCATCTTTTTTAAATGTTTCAGTCATAATTAAAGCCTCCCTTATTTATCACGTCTTAATTATAGCACGCAAAAAAATAAAAGAGGCTAAACTAATTATAAACTTTAAGTATTTCGATTATACAAATTTATACAGTTGTATAATTATATAATCGAATAATGAGGCGAACAATGTTCGCTCCCACATTGTATTAATACGCAAAATCTTAATTATTCATATATTCCGATTGATTTAATAACCGGGTTTGAGCGGCTTTGGCGAATAACGAAGCGGATACCCTTTGCCTTTTTGCCCTTAAGATTAATAATCTTTTTCGAGCCGATAACCGTGCCTTTGTATACACGCTTATACTTACCGTTTGCCTTTTTGATATAGAGGTCGAAAAGCTCAACACGCTGGCTCTTTGTGATATCCTCCTGCAAAACCACATATTTAACCTTACGTGTATCGTTAAAGTCAAAATCGAGAACACCGTTGTCCTTTGTAAGTTCACCGAGTTCGTTATAAACAATAGGATTTGCAGTGATATTCTTAATCATTGAGCCGAGCTTTTTAAGATTTTTAGCGTCCTTTTTATGTATTTCGCCCTGTGGAGTCGGCGGAATATTAAGAAGGAGTGTGCAGTTATTACCAACTGAATTAAGATAGATTTTAAAAAGCTTTTTAGCACTTTTTGAGTTTCTGTTATCCTTTTCGTGGAAGAACCAACCCTTACGGATTGATACGTCAACCTCGGCAGGAAACCAACAGATATAAGCATTTTTTTCAAGAATTTTTCTTGAGCCTAAATCCTCGTCCATTTGGTTATATTTTTGAAGAGATGAAGCCTGATTTTCGTCCTGCTGGCTCAAAGCCATAATCCTGTCAGCCTCTCTCAAAGCGCAAGGAACAACGCTGTATTCGCTCTTTCTTGACTTACCGCCCTCATTGCCTACCCAGCGGATATCAGGACCGCAAATAGCAATATTGGCTTTTGGCTGAAGTTTACGGATAAGGTCGTAATATCTTTGCCAATCGTATTCAAATTTCTTAGCGTTTGAGCCCTTAGCGCCGTCAAACCAAACCTCGAAAATCTCGCCGTAATTGGTGAGAAGCTCGGTAAGTTGATTGCAAAAATAATCGTTATATGCGTCAGTTCCGTAACGTTCATCGTGCATATCCCAAGGAGAAAGATAAACGCCGAAGTCCATACCCTGCTTATGACATTCATCTGATACTTCTTTAACGATATCACCTTTATAAGATGAATTTTTTACGCAAAATGACGTATATTCACTTGGCCAAAGGCAGAAGCCGTCATGATGCTTACAAGTTAAAATAACACCCGTTGCACCCGCAGATTTAGCGGTTTCAACCCACTGCTTTGCATCTATCGACTTAATTGTGAAATCCGTCGCCTTTTCAACGCCTGCTCCCCACTCTCTGTCAGTAGCGGTGTTCATACCAAAGTGCATAAAGGTATAAAACGGTTTATCAACCAAGGCAAGCTGATTATCACTCGGCTTAACGGAGATGTATCTTTCAACCTCTTTATCGTTAAGCGGATAGTTATTATTGACAGTAGTCCAGTTTTTATCAAAATTATTAGCCATATTTTTCCCTTTTAATAATCCTTACCCTTATTGTTATCCTTAATAAAATTGTCCTTATCACCAAGCTGCCATACGCATTTATTATATACGTACTGAAGTTTCTCCTTTAAATTGAGTTTAAAGGTAAACGGCCTTTTTTCAACCTCATCATAAGTCGGCGTTGCAAGTTTAGAAAACGGTGCATTTGTTTGGCTTGCAGCAAGAATAACAATATCATTATCATTTGGTAATGTGATTTCATTTTCGCCGTTTAAATCAAATTCAACAAGATAAAAATACATTATTTTTGCATATTGCACCTCGCCGTTTTTAAGGCAATGGGTAAATTCATATCCGATTTTGCCCTTTTTCATATAAGCGGTTTCGCCGAAATCGTACAAATCCCAAGCGGCAAATCGCTCAAATGACGAAAGAACATTTTTATTTATTTTCTTATCCCCAAGGATAAATTCTGCCGTTTTGTCTCCAGCCATAGAAGCACAGAGGAAAACAAGCCTGTTTTTATCCTTATCAAGTTTAATTCTTTGCGCCGAGCAGATAAGAGAGTTTTTATTTGACTTATTAATATCAAATCTTACGCCGTTTGCCATAATTTCATCAGGGACAAGAGTATTTGGAATTGTATATTCAAAATCTCCCATCTGACCTTTTTCCGTAATAATGTTTTTATCAAACGGCAAATCAAGAGGCGTACTCTCAACTTTTTGAGTGTCAAGTGAGGATTTTTTAAGTTTTAATGCAAAGCTCTTAATTTCATAAGGCTTAAAGCTTGTGATAAGCTTACCGTCTTTAACTGTTGCGTTGCCCTTATTTTCCTCGCTTGCATAAATTTCTCTTGCGCTTTCAATTCCTTCGCCCAAGGTGAGAGTAAAGTTTTCAATTTCAGAATTCGTACCCTCGTTAAGCCTTACCACTATTTCGTCGCTGTTTTCCGCCTTTTTGATTGCACGGATGATAACGTCGTTGGTTGAAACCTCGCCAAAAGAATATTGTGTTTTAAGCTTACCCTGATGCTTAGTTGCAATATACGCAGTCATAGGGGTAACGAATTTTGTTGCTTCAAGCTGAGTAGCCGATTGAGCCTTGCCCTTATGGCTGAATATTGCATACGAATATCTGTTAAGCCCCAAATCCATAAACGATTGCATTGAATCAATACGGTAATTTTTCTTAGGAGTGTGAATTGCGGTAAGGCGGAGCGTATTATCCTTATATTTATCCCAGCCGTACTTACATTCACTCAAAACAGACACACCGAATTCTCCGCTTTTATCGGTCAAATCAACCCACTTTTGCGCCGGAACTTCAAAAAGATTTTCGGTCATATTGCCACGCTCGATAGCGCCCAAGCCCAAATCAAACGTTGCCTTATCATTTTCGCACGTGAATGAAAATTTGTTTTTGGCAAGAGTTCTTAAACTCTGCCATTCAATCTCGGAATAAACCTCGACTATATCGCAGCCGTCTGTAAGGGCTACAATATTAGTAAATGTGCTCTTTTTATCCTGCTGGATAACCTTAAACGATACTCTTGCAGGACCTTGCTCCAAAACAGTTACGGTAACAACATTAGGAATACGGTCGGCATCTTTATTTGCCTCTTTATAATTCATTTCCCAAGCCGGCCAATCCTTAGAGCCGGTATAATTAAACAGACCGAGAGTAATCGGCTCTTTGAGTATTTCCTTTTCATCAAGTTCCTTATCAAGAATTGAAGAAATATTACCCTTGCGGTTAAGAGTTACAATATACTTTTGGTTTTCCATCATATTATCGTGATTGATTGAGATATCGCTTTTAACGCAACAAGGCTTATCGCTCAAACGAACGTCATAAATCCTTGTGCCGAGGCTTTCAACATCTGCAACAAACACAAGTTCAAGCGTACCGTCAGAAAGGGTAGAGGTTTGGCTTTTAACCTCCCTTCCCTTTTCATCATAAACACGAACATAAGCGCTTTGCAAATCTTCAAGTCTTACTGTTACAGCCCCACGTCTTTGCGCTTCAACAGGGTTGAAAACCATAACGGGTATGCCGGAGCAAAAATCGGTTTTCATAAGGCTTGAAACAGGCGAAACAAAGGCTTCAAGTTCATTTGTAAATTGATTCATTGAAACGGCATAATCATTCCAAGAACGCTTATATACCCTTTGGCAGCTTGTGCCGGGGATATCATCGTGGAATTGATGAGCAATAAAACGTTTCCACGAACGGTTGATGGCTTTTTGATTATAATCGGTCAATCCCAAATAAGAGGATATAACACCGCCACGTTCGCTCAAATCGGCAAGTTCCTCGCATCTTCTGTTCCAACGCTTACCGATTGAACGTGAAGTATATCCGCCGACACCGTGATTTGTCATAACAAATTCGTTTTTCCAAACAGGAAGCTTTGATTTTTGCTCAGACGTATATTTATCTTCAATATCGTGATAAATTTCATCGGCAGATGCGGCAATAACCTTAATATTGCTATTGTCGTTTTTCTTAATTTCCTGTTCGACAAAGGCAACGCTCTTTTCCTCCGGAGCACCGCCCCTGTCGCCTATTCCGTGGAAAATATACGTATCGTTAAGGTCGTATTTTTCATTTTCCTTAAACTTATTAAGGACAAAATCCCAATCACGAAGTTTTTTAAGCGTATAGTAATAATCGTGAGGATTGATAGAAGCGTAAACTTCGCTGCCGCCAACACCCTGCCACTTGCCGATATCAAACGGAATACCGTAAGCACCGCCCCAAGCAAGCTTTTGAGTAGTAAAGCCGATTAAATTGGCATGACGCTCAATAGTCGGAAGTGCCCAACCAAAGCCGAAACAGTCAGGCAAGTAGATATCAACACTTCTTTTTCCAAACTTTTCATCAAAATACGAATTGCCGAAAAGAATATTTCTGAAAAGTGCTTCAGGTGACGGAATATTTGTGTCGCCGTTTTCAAAAGCAGAACCGCAAACATTCCATCTGCCGTTTTTGATATATTCTTTCATTTTTTCAAAAAGTTCGGGATAATATTCCTCCATAAGTTCATATCTGTATGAGCCTTCAAATGAGAATTTATATGTAGGATATTTTTCGAAAAGCTTGAAGTTATCAACTAAGGTATTATATATGTATTTACTTACAGTCGTTTCAAAATCCCAGCTCCACACCGTATCAAGGTGTGAGGTTGCAACGGTATATATTTTTTTATCAGCCATTATTGTTACCTCTTATTTCGGGTAAATTAAGTTTTTTCAAAATCCGTCATCTTTATGCGTAACAGATTTTCTGCAATACAAAGTCAGTTACAACTCATATTGCAACAATATTAACAAGCTTGCCCGGAACATAGATTTCCTTTTTAATTTCTTTACCTGCAATTTCTGCGGCAATCTTTTCATCCTTCTTAGCAAGAGCAATAGCGTCCTCTTTGCTGATATCTACAGGAACAACAATTCTTGAACGAACCTTGCCCTTAACCTGAAGCGCAATTTCAACGTCGTTTTCCTGAGTCTTTGACTCATCAAAGCTTGGCCACTGAGCATCGTGAACTGCACCGCCGAAGTTCATAATCTGCCACATTTCCTCAGTTACGTGAGGTGCAAAAGGATTAAGAATAATTGTCAAATCACGAAGTTCTGCCTTATTAACACCCTTTGCATACATTTCGTTAACCAATGTCATCATTGAAGCAATAGCCGTGTTGCACTTAAGGTTGTCGATATCTTCCGAAACCTTTTTAATTGTTTTATGCATAAGAGCCTCAAGCTGTGGTGAATATTCATTACCGTCTTTAACAATTTCCTGCAAGTTCCAAAAACGCTCAACAAACCTCTTACAGCCCTTGATTGAATCACTGTTCCAAGGAGCAGCCTTTTCAAAATCGCCGATAAACATTTCATAAAGACGCATTGTATCTGCACCGTACTGGTCAACAATTTCGTCAGGGTTAACAACGTTGCCTCTTGACTTAGACATCTTTTCACCGTTTTGACCGAGAATCATACCGTGAGAGGTACGCTTTTGATAAGGCTCCTTAGTAGGAACAACGCCGATATCATAAAGGAATTTATGCCAAAAACGAGAATAGAGAAGGTGAAGAGTTGTATGCTCCATACCGCCGTTGTACCAATCAACAGGGCTCCAATACTCTGCAGCTTCTTTAGATACAAGTTGCTTATCGTTATGAGGGTCCATATATCTTAAGAAATACCAAGACGAGCCTGCCCACTGCGGCATTGTATCGGTTTCTCTCTTAGCAGGTTTTCCGCAACAAGGACAAGTTGTATTAACCCAATCAGTCATTTTAGCAAGCGGAGATTCACCTGTATCTGTCGGCTCATAAGAGTCAACCATAGGAAGTCTTAAAGGAAGCTCGCTTTCAGGAATAGGAACATAGCCGCAATCGTCGCACTTAACGATTGGAATAGGCTCACCCCAATATCTTTGACGTGAGAATACCCAATCACGAAGCTTGAAGTTGACCTTTTGATGTCCTTTGCCCTCTTTTGTGAGCCATTCTGTAATAGCCTTTTTAGCCTCTTCAACGCTCATACCTGTAAGAAAAGCGGAATTTACAAGTTTGCCTGTTGCACAATCGGTAAACGCTTCGTTTTCAACTCCGACCTTTGAGCCTGCAACAACCTCGATAATAGGCAAATCAAATTTCTTTGCAAATTCCCAGTCACGTGTATCATGAGCTGGAACAGCCATAATTGCGCCTGTACCGTAAGAAGTAAGTACATAGTCTGAAATAAAGATAGGAATTTCAGTATCGTTTACAGGGTTAATGCCCATTACGCCGTCAAGCTTAACGCCTGTTTTTTCCTTATTAAGTTCTGTACGCTCAAAATCCGACTTATGTGCAGCCTCTGCCTGATAAGCACGGATTTCATCAATATTTTTAAGTTTATCCGCCCACTTTTCAATAAGAGGGTGTTCAGGTGAAATAACCATATATGTTGCGCCGAAAAGAGTGTCCGGACGTGTGGTATAAACAGTCAATGTATCGCCAAGAGTAGTACCGAAATCAACCTCCGCACCTGTTGACCTGCCAATCCAGTTTTTCTGCTGAACCTTAACTCTGTCAATAAAATCAAGGTCGTCAAGGTCGTCAACAAGTCTTTGAGCGTATTCTGTAATTTTAAGCATCCACTGGCTCTGATTTTTTCTGATAACCTCACTGCCGCAACGTTCGCAAACGCCGTTTACAACTTCTTCATTTGCAAGAACGCACTTACAAGAAGTACACCAGTTTACAGCCATTTCCTTTTTATATGCAAGTCCTTTTTTGAAAAGCTGCAAGAAAATCCATTGCGTCCATTTATAATAACTTGGGTCGGTTGTGTTAATCTCTCTCGTCCAATCAAAAGAGAAGCCGAGCGACTGAAGCTGCTGCTTAAATCTTGCAACATTCTTTTTAGTTACTTCTTCAGGGTGAATATGATTTTTAATTGCAAAGTTTTCAGTCGGGAGACCGAAAGCGTCCCAACCCATAGGATAAAGAACATTGTAGCCCTGAAGCCTTTTTTTACGTGCAACGATATCAAGTGCCGTATAAGACCTCGGATGACCTACATGAAGTCCCTGTCCTGACGGATAAGGAAATTCAACAAGGCAGTAATACTTAGGAAGTGAAAAATCCTGTTTTGCCGCAAATGTGTTTTGAGTGTACCAAACGTTTTGCCATTTGGATTCAATCTCTTTAAAATTGTACTCCATATTTTAATCCTCCAATAATTTTGCTGTATCTAAAATTTCGCCGTCTTCCCACAAGCGCTCAAGCGAATAAAAATCACGCTGTTGCTTATGAAAAATGTGTATAACGACTGAATTATAATCAAGGCAAACCCAAGAAGTGTTCCTGCCTTCAATATGATGAGGCTCTGCTCCGAGCAAATCAAGCTTATATTCAACCTCGTCACAAATAGCTTTAACCTGAGTTGAGCTTGTTGCCGTGGCGATTACGAAATAATCGGTAAGAACTGTTAAATCGGTAATACCGATAACCTCAATATTTTCGCCTTTTTTACTGTCAATCGCCTTTACGGCTGTTTTTACTATATCAAGTGCTTGCATAAATTCACCCTTTCTAATTAAAGTATTCATCAATAATCCAATTGTACGCCTCAACCGTCATGGGATGAAGCAATATCTGCCTTGACGCAACCGATTTGATTGTGTAGGCTGTGCCGTAAAGAAGACCGTATTCGATACCCCTTTGCGTTTCTTTTCTTATTATATCTATATCCTTATAATCTCTGTCGGCAGAAATGAAGTCGGCAAGATATATGATTTGCTCAAGCATAGTCATATTTGCTTTTCCTGTTGTATGATATCTTATAGCGTCTAAAATTTCCTCATCTTCTATCCCAAGAATTTTAGCCATTGCCGAGCCGGACGCCTGGTGCAAAAACTTATCGCCCCTTTTATCAAACGGATGAAGTTCAACACCTGCATACTTAATAATTTCAAGTTGAGCGGCTTTGCCCGTTTCCTTAGTTATATCATGCAAAAGTCCTGCAATCTCTGCCTTTTCTACATCCTGATTATACCTTTCGGCAAGCTTTTTTGCACTTTGGGAAACGCAAAGAGAATGATAAAATCTTCTGCTCGAAAGCGTATTTTTTAAAATTTTCATATAAGCTTCGGTATCATACATTATAAATTCTCCTCTTAATTATATAATCATAAACCTTTTTGGGAACAAGAGAGGAAAAATCCTCGCCGTCTTTTATTTTTTGCCTTATTTCGCTTGAACTGACCTTTAAAACGGGAGAGGTCAAAAGCTTAAATTTATTCATATCAAGACCGTCAAGCCTTGAGGCAAAGCTTAAAATCTCCGCTTTTTCCTTTTCGTTTTCTCTTGCCGAAGTGCAAAGAGTGACAAGAGATAATATTTCTTTATACTTATACCACTTATCAAAATGAAGCATTTGGTCAGCGCCGATTATAAGGTAAAATTCTGCGTTTTTATATATTTTTTTAAGTTCTGAAAGGGTCAAATAAGTATAACTTTTGCCTGTCAGTTTAAATTCTATATCGCTTATTTCAAATTTATCAAACGACGATATTGCAAGAGAAAGCATATTAATTCTGTCCTCTTTAGGCGCAAAATCATCATCAGATTTATGCGGCGGTGAAGCAGTCGGGATAAAGAGTATCTTATCAAGCTCCAATTCATTAAGATAATGAAGCGCTAAGTTAATATGCCCATTATGAACGGGATTGAACGCTCCGCCGAAAACTCCTATTTTTTGCTTATCTGCCATAATATTTAGGTCTGTCGTATTTAGCGTAAGGGTTTTTAGCTTCTTTTTCTCTTTGGCGCTGTCTTTTGCCCTTGATTTTTACCTTCTTTTTAGCTGTTGCCTTAGAATTACCGGAACCTCTTTTTTTCTTTTTCTCTGCGATACGCTCCTCGTTTGCCTCACGGTAAAGAACTATAATTCCGCCGATTACCTGAATAACCTCAGCGCCAAGAGGCTCAGAAAGCTTTTGCGCAAGTTCCTTAGGGGATTCGGGTGCAGATTCAAGGTGAACTCTTATTTTAATAAGTTCTCTGTTATCAAGCGTATCATCAATTTGAGTAAGTAAATTTTCGCTTATACCCTCCTTGCCAATTTGAATAATAGGTTCAAGAGGGTTAGCCTTTGCTCTTAAAGCCGCTCTTTCCTTAGATGTCATATAATTTTCTCCAATTCTTTAGTTAATAAACGAAGTGCGTTACCTCTGTGGCTGATTTTATCCTTTTCCTCGGCTGTATATCTGCCGAAAGCCTTGCCGTCAACAAGGAAAAGCGGGTCATATCCAAATCCCTCGTGACCGTCACGCTCAAAGCCGATAACGCCATTGCATTCGCCCCTTACAACGATTTCACGTCCGTCGGGGAAAGTACAGCAAATAGCACATACATAATGAGCTGTTCTTTTTTCAAGCGGTACACCATCAAGTTTTTCAAGAAGAAGGTCATTATTTTTTTCATCATTGCCGTGCTCACCTGCAAAACGTGCCGAAAAGATACCCGGTGCACCGTCAAGATAATCAACGCACAAGCCTGAATCGTCAGCAATCGCCGGCATATTCATTTCCTTACAAGCCGCTCTTGCCTTAAGCTTTGCGTTATCCTCAAAGGTTTTTCCGTCTTCTTCAACGTCCTCAAGCTGTTTGCCGAGCATTTTTGCAGTAACAACATTAATGCCGAGAGGAGATAAAATACGCTGCATTTCCGCAAGCTTTTTCATATTATTTGTTGCTAAAATAAAATCCATGATTTCCTCCTACTCCCTACTCCGACTTTTTATTATCAGCCTCATCTTCGTGCTGAATAAAATCCGTTATTTCCTTATCGTCATCGGGAATTTTGGCATCAAACAGTCCTGCTGCAAATGCGTCTGCGTCAAACGGCTGTAAATCCTCAATTTTTTCACCGACGCCGACAAATTTAACGGGAACGTCAAGTTCGTTATTAATTGCAAGAACAACACCGCCCTTAGCAGTTCCGTCAAGCTTAGTGAGCACTATGCCTGTAATTCCTGCCGCTTCCTTAAAGTCCTTAGCCTGATTAACGGCATTTTGACCTGTTGTAGCATCAAGCACCAAAAGAATTTCCTTAGAAGCGTCGGGAAGTTCTCTTTCTATAACACGGCTGATTTTGTTAAGCTCATCCATAAGATTTTTCTTATTATGAAGCCTGCCGGCAGTATCAATAATGATTACATCACTGCCCCTTGCCTTACCGGCGGCAATGGTATCATAAACAACGGAAGCAGGGTCTGAGCCTTCGCCGTGCTTAATCAAATCAACGTCTGCTCTGTCAGCCCATACCTGAAGTTGCTCAATAGCAGCGGCACGGAAAGTATCGGCAGCGCCCAAAATAACGCTTCTGCCCTGTTCCTTTAACCTCATAGCAAGCTTGCCGATAGTAGTCGTTTTGCCTACACCGTTTACACCGATAACAAGAATTACTGACGGCTTGGTGCGAAGTCTTAAATAGCTACCGCCCCAAACAATACCCGAAACAATATCCTTCATCATTTCACGTACTTGTCTTACGTCATCAACCTTATCGTTTTCTATTTTGCTTTTCAAATCACGGATAATTCTTTCGGCAGTCGGCATTCCGACATCACCCATTATAAGAATTTCCTCAAGGTCATCAAAAAATTCAGGAGTTATTTTCTCATAAGAATCCACTACCTCGTCAAGTTGAGCGGTAATACCCTCGTCTCTTGTCTTTTTAAGACCTCTTTTAAATACAGAAAAAATACCCATATCAATTCTTCCTTTATATTATTGGATTATATATTATTTATCGGCAGAAGTGAGTTACCGCCCTATAATTAAACATTACAGATTATTCAAGTCCCATTTTTGCCGCAAGCTCAGCTGTTTGCAATTCAATAAGTTTTGAAACACCCTTTTCCTGCATTGTGACACCGTAGAGAACGTCTGCCTCCTCCATAGTACCACGCCTGTGAGTGATTGAAATAAACTGAGTTTTATCTGTCATCTTGCGCATATATTTTGCGAAACGCTCAACATTGACATCATCAAGTGCCGCCTCGACCTCGTCATAAATACAAAACGGAGCAGGTTGCACTTTAAGCACGCTGAACAAAAGCGCCATTGCCGCAAGCGACTTCTCACCGCCTGAGAAAAGGTTGATATTTTGAACTGACTTTCCCGGTGGTTGAATACGAATTTCAATAGGTGATTCAAGGCAATTGTCAGGTTCTTCCAAAACAAGCTCGCCCTTACCGCCGCCGAAGAAATCAGCAAAGCAAACCTTAAATTCCTCATTAATCTTGTTAAACTGAGTAAGGAATTTCTCGCTCATTGAAGCGGTCAAATCCTCAATTATCTTCATAAGCTCGCTCTTCGATTTTTCAACGTCGCCTATTTGCTCCTTAAGGAAGGTATAGCGCTCGCTGACCTCTTTATATTCCTCAATAGCACCGACGTTGATTGAGCCAAGACTCTTAATTGCAACCTTAATCTCGTGGAGTCTGCGCTTAGCCGCCGTCATATCATCAATTTGAATGTCAAGCGCCTCTGCCTCGTGCTTTGTAAGCTCATATTGCTCAAAGAGCATATCGTTAAGCTCATCATACTCTTTTTTCATTGCAATTTTTCTTTCATCAAGACGAACAATAGAACCCGAAAGCTTTTCTCTGTCCTGATTTTTAATCTTTTCCTCGCCTCTAAGCTCTGTTGTGCGCTTTTCAAGTTCATTTCTTTGATTAATCTGCTCGCTTACATCCTTATCGGACTGCTCCGCCTTAACCCTGAGGTCATTGGCGGACGCTTTAATTTCATTGATTGAGATAAGAAGCGTTTGATTTTTCTCTTCAATTGACTTAATCTCGTCCTCAATCGTTTTAACTCTGTCGGACTGAGAATTTTTTCTGAAATTAAGTTCTTCAACCGAAAGCTTAGCCGCCTCGTTATCCTTGGCAAGGGTTACAAGTTCAAGATTGATTTTCTCGCTCTTTTCCCTATACTCATCACGTTTTGCATTAAGCTCGCTTGCATTGCCTGAGGTCTTTTCAAGTTCACTTTCGGTCTTTGAAATTTCATCTTCAATCGATTTGATTTCAACCTCGCAGGATTTTGCCTCATTTTCAAACTCTGCAATTCTCTGCTTAGCGCTGTCCTTTTCATTAACAAGAACAGAAAGTTGAGAGGATAAAAGGTCATACTTTTCAGCAACAAGCTTATGCTCGCCCTGCGCCCTGATAAGTTCTTCTTTAGCCTGCTGCAAATCAGCTTGCGCACCCTGCAAAGCGGCAAGTGCAAAGTTAGCCTCCTCAAGTGCTGTTTTATACTCAGCCTTGATTTCCTCAGCTTGCTTTTCAAGCTTTTTGGCTTCATTATTAAGTTCGTCAATCATATTACCACGAGAGAGGATACCTGCGCCCTTTGACTGCGAACCGCCTGTCATTGAACCGCCAGGGTTAATAACCTGACCGTCAACGGTAACAATCTTAAATCTGTTTGAATATCTTTTTGAAATACCTATAGCCGAGTCCATATCCTCAACTATAACAACTCTGCCCAAAAGGTTAGAGATAATAATTTTATACTCGTTTTTACAATCAACAAGGTCGCTTGCAATTGCAACAAAACCCAAGTTATCGTCAAGATCTCTTTCATCAAGGCTTCTCGGCTTGATTGCCGAAATGGGAAGAAACGTTGCCCTGCCGACACGGTTATTTTTAAGATAATAAATTGCACGCTTAGCATCTGCTTCATTGCCGACAACTATATTTTGCATTGCCGCACCGAGTGCAACCTCAACTGCCACGCTGTATTCATTATCAACAGTTATGAGTTGAGAAAGCGGTCCGTGAATACCTGAAAGTGCCTTATTCTGTGCCTGACGCATAACCGCCTTAACGGCACCCGAAAAGCCTTCCATATTCTTTTCAAGGTCTAAAAGCATTTTAGCTCTTTGCACCTTTTGGTTATATTCGTTAGTTACTTTTTCAAGTTCTGCCTTAATCTTATCTGCATTGGCATTTTTATTTTCAAGCTTGATTTTATAGCCCTGCATTGAATTGTTATTTTCATCAATACGTGATTGCAAACTTTCTAAATTTTCATCACTTTTTGCTTTAAGCTCTTTAAACTTTTCAAGCTCCTCACGGCTTTTTTCAATTGATGAATCAACAACGCTCTGCCTTGACTTGATTTCCTGAGAAGAAGTGAGCGCCTGAGAACATTTAACACGGCAGTCGGAAAGTTTCAAAGTAAGAGAAGTGATTTTTTGATTAAGTTCAACAGTAAGTTTTGAAAATTCTTCATTAGATGAAAGAAGATTATTCATCTCATCCGTAACACTTTTAAGCTCAGCTTTCTTTTCCTCAATTTCCTTAACGCTTTTTGAGATAAACTGCTCTTTTTCCTCTATCTGAGCATCAATAGAAAGATTGGTGCTATCAACATCGCCGATATCGTTTTTAAGTCTTTCAATAGTTTCGTTATTATGATTTAAAGTAGTTTCTAAAACGGAAGCCTCGCCGTCTTTGCGAAGCGCCTGCTCCTCATAAGCCTTTGAGCCTGCTCTGATTTGCTCGATTTGGGTATTGATTGAAACAGTCTTTTGCGCTATTTCTTCAATCTCCTGTTCAATCTCTTTAAGTTCCTTTTCGCAAACGTCATAGGATGCGTTGGCAGCGTCAATTTTATGCTCCTGCTCTCTTAAATCATTGGTAAAGCGGTTAATCTTATTTACCCATACACCTATTTCAAGCGTTTTTTTCTCATCGGAAAGAGTGATAAACTTCTGCGCCTTTTCACTCTGCTTTCTGAGCGGCTCAACTCTGCTTTCAAGTTCGCCCAAAATATCAAGAAGCCTGACTAAATTTTCCTGCGCTTGGTCAAGTCTGCGGGTAGCGTCTTTTCTTTTATGACGAAAAAGGGAAATACCTGCGGCTTCTTCAAAAAGTTCACGCCTGTCCTCATTTTTTTGCGAAATGATTGAGTCAATCTTACCTTGACCTACCATTGAATAGCCGTCTGAACCGAGTCCAGTATCCATAAACAGTTCTCTTATATCCCTTGCTCTTACGATTTCGCCGTCAATTTTATATTCACTTTCACCCGAACGATAATATCTTCTTGAAACGGTTACAACCTCGCCCTTATCTTTAAGCGTTTGGTCGGTATTGTCAAGAGTAAGCTGGACCTGAGCAAAGCCCAAAGCCTTACGTGCAGAAGTACCGCTGAAGATAACATCCTCCATTTTTGAGCCACGAAGAGATTTAGAACTTGTCTCGCCCAAAACCCAACGAACTGCGTCGGAAATATTACTTTTGCCCGAACCGTTAGGGCCGACAACTGCGGTAATACCCTTGCCGAAATTAAGCGTTGTCCTGTCCGGAAAAGACTTAAAACCTTGTATTTCAAGTGATTTTAATACCATTATTTTATCTCCAATTCATCAACATCAAGACTGTTGTCGATAACAATTTTTATATTATATCCTCTCTCGATAAGAAGATAGATATTTGATTTTTTATTTCCTTTCAGCTTTGAAAGCGACTTTGAATTAACTGCCACCTCATAATCAGCCGGAGGAAGCGCAAGAATTTTATCAACCATAATTCTTGACTTTACAAGCTCGCCGAAGCTGTCGTGAAAACCGCCTGCAAGCATATTTTTCTTAATATCCTCGCTTGAATGAAGCCCCAAACGAATGATTTTTATATTATTCTTTTCAAAAAGCAAAACAAGTTTTGCGCAAAGCTGCGCCGATTCGTCAGCGTTGAGCGGCTTATATTCACCGCTTAAATAAAGGTCTGCAAGATATGTACCTTTTAATACAACAGTAGGATAAATCCTTACGGTTTGGGGCGATAGCGCAATTATTTTTTCAGCCGTTTTAATAGCTTTTTCTTCGCTGTCCTTATAAAGACCCGTCATCATTTGAAGCCCAAGCTCAAAACCGTATGACTTAATAAGCTCTGACGCATTTTCAACGTCTTTTGCCGTATGACCTCGCCTGTTAGCCAAAAGCACCTCATCGTCCATACTCTGCGCACCAAGTTCAATACTTGTAACTCCGTACTCTTTGAGTAAATCCAAAATTTCTTCATCAATGCAGTCGGGACGGGTAGAAATTCTTATACCCTTTACCTCATTTGATTTTATATATTTATTTGCCGCTTTCAAAAGAGAAATCATATACTCTCTGTCAATCGCAGTAAATGAGCCGCCGAAAAAGGCGATTTCATAATCAAAGCCTTTTGACTTAAGCGCCGTTTTAACTGCCTTGTCAACGTCCTGCGGTGTGGGCTGATTTGCCTGCCCCGTTATTGTTTTTTGATTGCAAAACGAACACTGACACGGGCAGCCTAAATGAGGAACAAAAATACTTATATTACCTTTTTTCATATTACACCCATTAATTTAAGTGCCTCTCTTGCCGCAGCCTGTTCTGCACTTTTTTTACTTCCACCCTTGCCTTTGCCGATAACGTTTGAATTAAGGTGAACTTCAACCTCAAATGTTTTATTATGGTCAGGTCCGCTTTCGCCGACGAGAACGTAATTTACATTTTCATCGGGGTTTTGCTGAACTATTTCCTGCAAAGTTGTTTTATAATCCTTAAAATTGATATGATGGGTTTCAACAGCAGGAGCAAGAAAATGAAGTACAAATTTTTCCGCATTTTCCATTCCGCCGTCAAGATATATAGCGGCAATAAGCGCTTCAAATGCATTTTCCAAAATCGACGGTCTGTCAGCACCGCCCGTGTTTGACTCTCCCTTGCCTAAAAATAGGAAGTTACCGAGTGATATCTGCCTTGCAAAATCCGAAAGTGACTGAGTGCAGACAAGAGAAGAACGAAGTTTTGACAAATCGCCCTCAGGCATATCGGGAAAGCGATGAAAAAGATAGTTAGCCGAAATGATAGAAAGCACGGCGTCACCTAAAAATTCCATTCTCTCGTTACACTTAATTTTATTATGCCTTTCGTTTGCAAAGGAAGAATGTGTAAGAGCTTCCATAAGATAAGCCTTATTTTTGAAATTATATCCTATTTTATCTTCGATAGTTGCCATTTTTATTCCTCTTGCGTATTTATTGAAAATTCATTTTCAATTGAACTAATCAAATTGTTATCCAAAAACCAAATTGCCTGCTTGATTGCGTTTTTAAATGTACGTGCATCTGCCGAGCCGTGAGACTTAATTACAGGCTTTTTAACACCAAGCATAACGGCGCCGCCGTATTCCTTATAATCAAACTGCTTTTTCATATCGTCAATACCTGATTTAACGCCGAGATATGAGATTTTAGAAAGCGTATTTTTCATAAAAGCGTTCTTAATACCATTCATCAAAACTTTTGCCGCATTCTCTGTCAGGTTTAAAATCAACATACGGAAAACCTCATAAGTTTTAAGAATAAGATTACCTGTAAACCCGTCGGCAACAACAACGTCTGCGTCACCGAACGGAATTTGCCTACCCTCAATATTACCTACAAAATTGTAAGGTGCATTTTGCATAAGTTTATAAGCTTCTTTAACGGTCGAAGTACCCTTTGTGTTCTCTTCGCCGTTATTTGCAAGCGCAACCCTTGGGTTTTCGACTTTCATAATTTTTTGCATATAAAGGCTTCCCATTTTGCCAAACTGATATAAAAATTCAGCTCTGCACTCGGCATTTGCACCACAGTCCATAAGAAGAAAAGGCTTTTTTGCACTTGGCATAACAGATGCGATTGCAGGTCTTTTAACACCTTTAATTCTTTTAGTGATAAGTGTTGAGCCTACTGTTACGCAACCTGTATTTCCCGCACTCACAAAAGCGTCGCCTTCACCTTCATTCAAAAGTTTAAAGCCGATACCCATTGATGAGTCTGCCTTTTCTTTAAGTACTGCCTTTGCATCGTCATGCATTGTGATAACTGAATTTGAATTAACAATTTTCACATTTTCAAGTGCAATATTATTATCCTTAATGCATTTTTGTATTTCTTTATCATTTCCGACAAGTACGGGAGCAATTCCGTATTCTTTTTGAGCAAGATAGGTACCCTTAAGTATCTCAAGCGGAGCATTATCCCCACCCATAGCATCAATAATTATTCTTTTTTGCATGGCAAATATTGCACCCTTTCCCAACTTAATTTTAACTATAAGGTTTTCATACTTTCTTCAAGGCTTGCAAGCGCTCTTTGCGCCATAGCGGCATAGCGCTCTTTTTTATCCTTAATTTTCGGCTCTATTGCAGGCAGCACACCGAAGTTAGCACCCATAGGCTGAAAATTCTTAACGCTTTCGTCACTGATATAATCGCTCAAAGCGCCTATCATAGTAACATCAGAGAGGGTGAACGGCTCTTTACCCTGCGCTCTTCTTACGGCATTGATACCTGCCATAATTCCGCTTGCCGCACTTTCCATATATCCCTCAACTCCCGTGATTTGACCTGCAAAGAAAAGGTTGTTTTTATTTCTAAATGAAAAATCGTTATTAAGAAGCTTTGGTGAATTCAAAAACGAATTTCTATGCATAACACCGTAGCGCACAAACTGAGCATTTTCAAGCCCCGGAATCATAGAGAAAACACGTTTTTGCTCGCCGAACTTCAAATTGGTTTGAAAACCCACAAGATTAAACATTGTACCCTTTGAATTTTCACGTCTTAACTGAACACAAGCCCAAGGTCTGTGCCCTGTGTTCGGGTCGACCAAACCGACAGGTTTCATAGGGCCGAAACGAGGAGCGTCAAGCCCTCTTTTAGCAAGTTTTTCAATCGGCATACAGCCCTCATAGACGTCAAAATCGTGAACAATTGCACTCTCGGCATTAACAAGTTCATTAATAAAAGACTCATACTCTGCCTTATTGAACGGGCAATTGATATAATCATCGTCACCGCCACGCTCATAACGTGAAGCACCGAATGCCTTAGACATATCAACACTCTCTGCAGTAACAATCGGAGCGGCGGCATCATAAAACGAGAGATACTCACCTGTAATATTGCTGATACTTTTTGCAAGAGCGCCGTCTGTCAACGGACCCGTTGCAACAATTGTTATTGTATCGTCGTCAAGTTCTAAATCCTCAACTATTTCATTAATCACCTCAATATTGGGGTGAGATTTGATTTTTTCAGTCACGCTTTTTGAGAAAATATCCCTGTCAACTGCCAAAGCGCCGCCTGCCGGAACACTCGACTGCCTTGCAATCGGGACCGTAAGCGA
>ENA-OPBD01000498-OPBD01000498.1-human-gut-metagenome-genome-assembly--contig:-NODE-498-length-26261-cov-4.287224_pt1 | contig 26261 bp, 19 predicted proteins | sample MGYA00241062_ERZ501440 | MGnify/ENA primary metagenome ERZ501440 (study PRJEB25962, sample SAMEA2042628) | human gut metagenome | biome: human gut; feature: human-associated habitat; material: faeces...
GACAAAAACGGAAATGTAACAGGATATACCGATTATTGAAAACGATATTCAGCCCAAAGAGGCTCGCTCCGACATAGCTCTTTATGACAGAATAGCTATATTAATTTATAATTAAATAATACTCATGACCAATTGGTCAACTAAATCCAGAAAATACTATTAAAACGAATCTACTATAAAAACATATAATCACCCAAAATTAAAAAGACAAGAAAAACACATATTATTTACTGATACATAATTTCAAAATATTATTTACTAAAATCAACCTATTTCAATTATGAAACTCGAAGAACTCAAAAAAGCTGTTAGTGATGAGTTAAGTTCTAGGAACTTAAAGAATCCAAAGATCAGAGGGAATGCTCTTATAAAAGTTTGTGACTTCATAAAAAAACAAAGTAATAAATATATAATGACAAACGGAGATCTAATTTTTCCCTCGGATAAAGACATATTAAAAAAAGAATATGAAAGATACAAAGGTTACAATTTAAATAGTGCTGAAAGCAGTATAATCAACGAAATATATAATCAATATAAAGGCACTACGTTTGAATAATATAAGCCAAGAAGAAATTTCTATGAAAGCCATAGTGCCGATATTATACAGCTATGAAATTCAACACTATCGATGATTTGAAAGCCGCCGGCTTCGAGGGATTCATTCCGGTTGCTCAACTGCAAACCGACAGTACGGCAATACCCCGAACAGCAGGAGTGTATATGGTCGTCTATACGGGGGAAAATATGCCCGAGTTTCTCTCCCGCGGTACAGGAGGATTCTTTAAAGGGAAAGACCCCAATGTGTCGATAACCGAATTGGGAACCAACTGGGTAAAAAATACTTGTGTGGTCTACATCGGAAAAGCCGGAACAACCCTAAGAAAACGATTAAATCAATATCTGAAATTCGGGAATGGACAAAATATAGGGCACTGGGGCGGCCGATACATTTGGCAAATAAAAAATTCCGGCAATTTGCTGTTGTGCTGGAAACCTACTCCCGACGAAGATCCCGAAGCGATCGAAACCGCACTCATCGCCCGATTCAAAGAACAGCACGGGGGACACAGACCTTTCGCCAATCTCAAAGATTAAAGGCAGAGGGGATCTCTATGCAGAGTCAAGGCAAATATTCTACTTTGCCTTGACTCCCATTTTTAGACAAATTACAATATTTGCAATATGAAAAATCTCATTGCTACGACATTACCGGATATGATGGAGACGGAACTATATTGACGATCGTTTCACAAATCCGGTGGTATCCGGCACAGACGACACAGCAGTATCTCTTCTCGCCCGATAGGGTAACAGTTCTTGCAACCTCTGTTCCAACTGTGTCACCGTCAGGTTACGGGAATCGATGGACCCATCGGGGGCGATGAGCATAAAATCGGGAACTGACACCAGAGCATATCGGTTTTCGATTACATCGGGTTCCGCGGCCACACATTGATGTGAAGGCAATCCCAAAGTTCTCACTTTTTCTCGCCATATGTCCCGTTTTTTATCCAATGAAACAGACAAAAAGGTCGCGCCCCGATAACCATACGCCCGATACAGTTCTCCGAATTTCGTCATATCCCGGCAAGAAGGCTCGCTATCCGAACGCCAAAAGCCAATAGCCGTATATCTCGCATATCCTATATATCCCGACAGATTCTCTTTCCACCCCGAATACTCTATCACTGGAACATCTACATACGGATTTCCCGGCTCGACTTTATCGGCATTACGCAAGCGCAAAGAAATATCAGACAATATCTGCGCATTCTTGCTTCGCCCACCGAATCCCGACAAAAGGTTCCGCAGCTCATCTTCATCGAAACGGCTTTGCATCTGTTCCAACACCCATATCGCAGCCGGTGAATAATGATTCCGTCGAATAAACCGGTAGGCCAGCTTCTCCTCTTGGCTGCTCAAACGAAAATCCTCATCGCACATCGATTGTTCCAAACCAGCATCCATCATACGCTTCTCCACCTGTTCGAGATAATGGCTATGCAAACAGCGGCGTAAAGAATCGAGGCGATACGCCTCCCGTTTATATTCCTCGAATATGTTATTCTGCTCCGTCCCTGCGACACTCGAATACGAAGTATCCATTACCGCCTCCATCGCTCCATTTTCCAGCACAAATAACACGGGCACAGCCAAAGAATCGAGATAACGGTTAAACCGCAGATAAGCCATAATCGGTTCTTCTTGTACTCCTTGAAAAGAAAAAACTCCGCCATCGACTATCGCGCTGTCCAAATTCACCAATTCATCTCCGTTACTATGAGACAAATAAACGACATTCCCGTCAGTCAGCGAGTTAACCACTTTTCCTGTAATCACGTATGAAGAATCCGTTCTATCCTGACAACCGGCGAGCAATAGCAGGAAAAATATCCAATAATATACCTTATTCATACTCTATACTTTGTAGTTACAAAGATAGTGAATGGTGAGTGCAGAGACAAATGGAAACCCCATTTCCGATTTAGCTATACCGAACCGCATCCTATCTTCGTTATGACAAACGATAGTGCATACGAGGGCAGAAACAAATTTATTTGATTATGCCGAGTGCCGCCTATTTTCGCATTTTTGCAAAGATAAAGAAGTTTTCAGGAACCATCTCAAATCTTAACTCATTCATCTCGGCAGCAATCGGCTTTTTTTGTAGTTTTGCTTAAAGAACAAAAACGACTGGAATCATGAAATTTATAGGAGCCCACGTAAGTGCTGCGGGCGGTGTAGAAAACGCTCCGGTAAACGCACATGCCATAGGAGCCAAAGCCTTCGCCTTGTTCACAAAAAATCAAAGGCAATGGCAATCGCCTCCGTTATCGGATAAAAGCATAGAACTGTTCAAGGAGAATTGCGAAAAATACGGATTCTCACCCCAATATATACTACCGCATGACAGCTACCTAATTAACCTCGGACATCCTCAGGAAGAAGGGCTGACCAAATCTCGGGCGGCTTTTCTGGACGAAATGCGACGTTGCGAACAGCTGGGATTGAAACTATTGAATTTCCACCCCGGCAGTCACTTGAAAGAAATTTCGACCGACGAGTGTTTAGCCCGTATCGCCCAATCGATCAATCTGGCTCTCGAAAAGACCGATGGGGTTACCGCCGTTATAGAAAACACGGCCGGGCAAGGCAGTAACGTAGGATTCAAGTTCGAGCATTTAGCGGTTATCATCGACCGGATAGAGGACAAAAGTCGTGTAGGAGTCTGCATAGATTCCTGCCATGCTTTTGCCGGAGGTTACGATTTGGCGACAGCCGAAGGATATGATGCGACTTGGCGGGAATTCGACCGGATTATCGGATTCGAATACTTGCGAGGAATGCACCTGAACGATGCTAAAAAAGGACTCGACTCCCGTGTAGACCGTCACGACAGTTTAGGCGCAGGCGTATTGGGTATGGGGTTCTTTGAACGATTAATGCAAGATAAGCGTTTGGATAACATACCGTTGATTCTCGAAACCCCGAATGAGAACCTTTGGCCTCAGGAAATAGAGAAACTGTATGGCATGACCTTCCCGGAATAAACAGGACAACGGATTTACAATAAACCCAATGCTCCTCTCTTTTCGATGGAATGAGAGTAAAACCCGATTTAAGTTTCCGAAGACTATGGGATATCAGTTTCGGATTCTTCGGCGTTCAGATAGCCTATGCTCTTCAAAGCGCCAACATTAGCCGGATATTCGCCACCTTAGGGGCCGATCCGCATAATTTAAGTTATTTCTGGATACTTCCTCCGTTAGCGGGAATTATCGTACAACCTATCGTGGGCGCATTGAGCGACCGCACTTGGAATCGTTTCGGGCGACGTATTCCATACCTTATCGCCGGCTCGGCCATTGCCGTAGCAGTCATGTGCTTATTGCCCAATGCCGCTTCATTCAAGGGATATATCCATGCAATGTGGTTCGGGTTAATAGCCCTCATGATGTTGGACACATCTATCAATATGGCCATGCAACCTTTCAAAATGTTGGTAGGCGATATGGTCAACGAACGTCAAAAAGGACTTGCTTACTCCATACAAAGTTTCCTTTCCAATGCCGGAAGTTTAGTCGGCTACTTGTTTCCTATCCTGTTCACCTATATCGGAATCAGAAATATCGCAGCCCCCGGAGTTATCCCCGATTCGGTAATTTTCTCTTTCTACGGAGGGGCAGCCATATTGATACTGTGCACCCTCTATTCTTCGATACGGGTAAAGGAAATGCCACCTGCGGAGTTCCGGAAGTTTCACCAAATTTCGGACAAAGAACTGACAGAGAAGAATAATTTCATATCCCTGCTGCGCCACGCTCCGAAAGTTTTCTGGACGGTCGGTCTTGTTCAGTTTTTCTGTTGGTCGGCTTTCATGTATATGTGGACCTACTCCACAGGAGCCATCGCCGACAACGTCTGGCACTCGACCGATCCGGCTTCTCCCGGCTACCAATCAGCCGGAAACTGGACAGGCGTATTATTCGCCATACAAGCCATAGGCTCGGTATGTTGGGCCCCGCTTCTCCCCTTGATAAAAAACAGAAAAGCGGCATATAGCCTCAGCCTACTTATCGGCGGAGCCGGTTTCACACTGGTTCCTTTCATTCACAATGCCTATCTGATGTTCCTACCTTTCTTCCTCATCGGTTGTGCTTGGGCAGCCATATTGGCTCTCCCCTTCACTATCCTCACCAATTCCATCTCGGGGAAAAATATGGGAGCCTATTTAGGACTGTTCAACGGCACGATCTGTGTTCCCCAAATTCTCGCAGCCTTAGTAGGAGGTTCTCTGCTACGATGGTTAGGCGGTAGCCAGCCCGTCATGTTGGGGATTTCGGGTATTCTGTTATTCGCAGGAGCTTTGTGCGTATTTGCAATCAAAGAAACATTCGCACATGAAAGTGAGACCGAACGTATCGAAAAGGGAGATTAACATACTTTCAATACTAAAACAAATATAAGCCCCACTCGATATCATCAAATTAATTTGCTCCTGCCCTCGTTTGCACTATCTTTGTATCACCATAAACATATAAACATGAAGAAAATAGCCAAAAGTCTAACCGACTTGATAGGGAATACTCCTCTATTGGAACTCTCGAATTACAATAAAAAACACGAGTTGAACGGAATACTGGTCGCTAAACTGGAATACTTCAATCCGGCCGGGAGCGTAAAAGACCGTATCGCTTTATCTATGATAGAAGATGCCGAACAAAAAGGGCTGTTGAAATCCCATGCCACAATTATAGAACCCACAAGCGGAAATACAGGTGTAGGTCTCGCATTCGTTTCGGCAGTAAGAGGCTATCGGCTCATACTGACCATGCCCGATACGATGAGCATGGAAAGGCGCAATCTGCTCAAAGCATTAGGAGCTCAGTTAATACTTACTCCCGGTAGCGAAGGTATGGCAGGAGCCATTCAAAAGGCGAAAGAACTGAATGAAGAGATAGAGGGAAGCATCATTCTGCAACAATTCGAAAACCCCGCCAATCCCGCCATTCATGCGAAAACAACGGCCGAAGAAACATGGAGAGACACCGAAGGCAAAATCGATATATTCGTCGCCGGAGTAGGTACAGGAGGAACCATCAGCGGCGTAGGAACCGGACTAAAAAAACACAACCCTGCTATAAAAATCGTAGCCGTAGAACCGAAAGACTCGCCGGTTCTATCGGGAGGTAAAGCCGGATCCCATAAAATACAGGGCATCGGCGCCGGGTTCGTTCCCAAGACATTCGATGCTTCCGTGGTCGATCAAATAATCCCCGTAAGCAACGACGATGCCATTCGCACCAGTAGAGAACTGACAGCGACAGAGGGTCTATTAGTAGGTATCTCCTCCGGAGCGGCTGCTTTCGCAGCTACCCGATTGGCTCAATTACCCGAAAACAAAGGCAAAACAATCGTCGTACTTTTACCCGATACGGGAGAACGTTATCTGTCGACAGTGCTATACGATTTCGAGGGATATGCCTTGTAAAAGCCCCTATCTCCCGCTACGTTCAATCAATTCCCGAAGGCGGGTATTAAATACCCCTTCTTCCAAAAGCTGTTCTATCGACAGGTGCATGCGGTATCGCCAATAGTGACGGGAATGAGCCGGTATATTTATCCGCTCCTCCTGCGGATTTTCCCGACGTAACCGCCCGTCTATCGACAGCCAATCCTGTAACGGTAAAATAGCAAGCATCGAAGGAGAAAAGAGATTCAACTCGACTATCTTCTCGCAAATCCACGGTTCACAGAAAGAAGGAGCCTCGCCCTGTTCGCCGAGAATTTCATTGAAAAATCGTTGTGTTCGAGCTCTATCCTCTTCCCACCATACCCTTATTCCCGACATATCGTGAGTCGAGGTCGTACATACCGATCGATAAGGATAAGCCCATGTATCCCCAAATTTGCGCCAAGACTCCTTAGGCATTCGTTGTATTTCCAACGAGAGTATCTGTAAACGCTCCATCACTTCGGGAACGCAGTGCGGGATCATTCCCAAATCTTCGCCACAGACCAGCATGTCGGTCGACGATATGAGAGCAGGTAACTTCCGCAACGCCTCGTCTTTCCAAAAAACATCGTGACGATGGTAATAAAAATCGTCATACAAACGATTGAAACAAGACTTCTGATCTTCATCGAGGCTATGATAAACATGTGTATGCTGAGCCGAGATACGGGGGTGATAATACCCCGGACGATCGGGATCTTCGAGGAAAAGGACATCGTCGATAAGCCGCATCAACCCGTCTCTTATCAAAATACTCATATCGTCACTCGCCCCGGAGAAATATCCGACTATCTTACGCTGAGTATCGACCAAGACATTCAAATCCCATCGTCCATCTCCCTTATGTACCAAGAACCGCTCTTTCACTTCTCCGGTATATGCACCGAAAATCTCGTCCAAAAAATCTTCCCGAATATAAGGAACCGTTTGCCACGAAGCATCAAAACGGAATCCGTATCCCTGCAACTCTTCGGGAGAGAACGGTAACGCCGGATTAAAGTGTCCCAGCAGACCGTGAACAGCATTGAACGGAATTTCCCAAATTCTGAAAAAGCCCAAAATATGATCAATCCGGTAAGCATCGAAATACTCCGACATCTTGCGCAACCGGGCTTTCCACCACGCATATCCATCACGAGCCATGACCTCCCAATTATACGTTGGAAATCCCCAGTTCTGGCCTTCTATCGAGAAATCGTCGGGTGGCGCCCCTGCCTGACTATCCATGTGAAAGAGTTGCGGATTGACCCACGCATCGACACTGGTACGACTGATTCCTATGGGAATATCGCCTTTCAAAACCACTCCTGCCCGATGGGCATACTCCTTGACTTCGGATAATTGAACATGCAAATGATACTGAATATAATAATACAATGCGACCGATTTATACCACGGACTCCACACGGCACAATAGTCGGCAATGGCCGATTCATCGTAAAACGAATGTTCTTCCCAACAACTAAAATCGGCAGTTCCGAATCGGTCTCTCAAACTGCAAAATGCCGCATAAGGACGCAACCAAAAGCTATTATCCCGAAAAAAGGCTTTGAATCCGGCACTCGATAGCGTAGCCTCGCCCTGCTCCTCGAACAAAAGTCTCAAATATTCCATCTTCGCACGGTTCACCCGCTCGTAATCGACATCGGGCAACCGGTTCAATTCTTCTCGTAACGCATCGAAGCGGGCTTGCTCCACCTCGTCGTTCAAATACCCGACTTCGGGTAACCGAAGGTACTGAGGATGCAGAGCAAAAGTAGAGTTGGCATTATAGGGATAGGAGTCTTGCCATGTACCCGACATCGTCGTATCGTTCACCGGGAGTAACTGTATAAACGACTGCCCTGTTCTTAACGCCCAATCTACCAAATATTTCAAATCGATAAACTCCCCTATGCCGAACCCATAATCCGTACGGAGAGAAAATACCGGGATCGCCGTCCCGGCTCCCCTCCACTGCGATTCGGAACCGTTGAAACGAAGTCCCGAAACCACCACGGCCTCAGAAGGATTTTGCGGTTTCTCCCGGCAAATACGGTTCTCTCCCGTCTCCCAAGCAACAACTTCCCGTTGATGGGTACGCACGATAACGAACTTATACTCGAACGGGAATTTCAGTTGTCTCCCATCGAGGGTTATCTGCCACTCCGGAAAAGCAGAATCATTCAATAACGGGGCTTTCAAAACGTCCCAATCGCCCAATTCCGGACAGTCGCCGACCATAACGAGCCTCTCATCGGGCCTTAGTTGCGATGCGTCAACCTTAACGGTGAGCGTCCCCGGGTCTATCGTTTCTACAACAGAAGCGGCGTGTTGTCGAAAGAATATACCTTGAATGAATGCCGATGAATAAAAAGGCAAATCGGCAGGAACATCGCGCCATCGATCGACCAAACGATATTCCCAGGCATTCCTCCCCGGAGAGAAACTATGAGGACTCCCCCATTCCCGACGAATTCCCTCCCCGGACTTTACCAGATATTCATAATGGAACTTCTTTGCAGAGGCCGGAAGTTCCATTGTATATTTCCATAGGCCGTCACCTTGATAATCCATCATAACAGCCCGATTCTCTTCATTTGCACCAAGCTCATCTATGTCCCCGGAGAGAAATAAACTTTCACCCCATCGAGTATGATAATATATCTCGAATATTATTTTCATCGCTATATCCTATATTTTAATCATAAAGGTAAGAACTTTCCGACAAAACAAATGCTCTTCTTCATACCTTTTTTCTAAAAAACAAAAGCGAACCTATGATAGTTCGCTTTTGCCTTTTGGTCTATATTTGTTGCTCGAATATTATCCACATTTGGAAGTTCCGCACGACGTACAGATGAGACAGCCTTCTTGATAAATGAGCGTCTCATTTCCGCAATGAGGACAAGTCTGCCCGTTAGCCTTAGTCCCATTGGGCAGATATTTCTTCAACGCTCGCTCGACCCCGTTTTTCCAACTGTTGATAGACTGACTATCCAATTCAAGGCTCGAAACCAATTTCAATACCTGCGGAATAGGCATTCCGTACCGGAGAACCCCCGATATCAGCTTAGCATAATTCCAATATTCTGGATTGAATTTATCGGACAACCCCTCGATAGTAGTCTTGTAACCACGCTTATTGGAGAACTGGAAGTCGTACCGCTTCGTACCATCTTCATTCACAGCTTTCACAATTTTTCCCTTGACTACATTCTTCGGACAAAAAATACCGTCATCGTCATCGGCCAAACCGGTAAAGATCTCGTACGGTTTACCGTCTTTCAAACCGACAAAGGCAATCCATTTTTCTTTATTATTCTGGAAACGAACCACGTCTGCCTCCAACTCGATAGGACGGACCAATGTCTCGGCCGGTTGATTAATAGCCGCAACGGGTTTCTTCTCCTCCTTCTTGGCTGAGATGAGAACTCCCGACCGGGAACCATCGCGATAAACAGTACACCCCTTACAGCCAGAACGCCATGCCTCTACATATAGCTGACCCACCATCTCTTCGCTGACATCGGAAGGTAAATTGATCGTCACACTAATCGAGTGGTCCACCCACCTTTGAATGCGGCCTTGCATACGAACTTTCTGCAACCAGTCGATATCGTTAGCCGTAGCTTTATAATAAGGCGAACGAGCCACCAACGCATCGACTTCTTCCTGTGTATAATTCTCTTTCACTTCGATACCATTCACCTGCATCCAAGTGATGAATTTGTGATGATAAACCACGTACTCTTCAAAAGCATCTCCCGTCTCGTCGACATAGTCGATACGAACCTCTGGATCATTGGGATTCACTTTACGGCGACGGCGATAAACAGGCATAAATACTGGTTCGATTCCCGATGTAGTCTGTGTCATCAAGCTCGTTGTTCCCGTGGGTGCGATAGTCAGACAGGCAATATTCCGACGCCCGTACTTGCACATATCCCGATATAGTTCCTCGTCTTCCTTTTTCAACCGATTGATAAACGGGTTATCGACTTCCCTACCGGCATCGAAAATCGAGAAAGCCCCACGCTCTTTTGCCATCGAAACCGACGAACGATAAGCCGCAAGCGCCAACGAACGATGCACTTTCTCAGAAAAATCGGTAGCCTCTTCGGTTCCATAACGAAGTCCTAACGCGGCAATCATATCGCCCTCGGCAGTTGTACCCACACCAGTACGACGCCCTTGCAAAGTGCGTTTTTGAATCTTGTACCACAAGTTAAGCTCTGTACATTTTACCTCGTCGGTCTCTGGATCGGATTTGATTTTCTCTATGATCTTATCGATTTTCTCCATTTCGAGATCGATGATATCGTCCATCATTCGCTGAGCCAATCCTACGTGTTTACGGAACAAATCGAAATCGAAATAAGCCTCTTTCGTAAAAGGATTGACCACATAGGAGTACAAGTTTATCGCTAACAGACGGCAACTATCATAAGGACACAAGGGTATTTCTCCACAAGGATTGGTCGACACAGTTTTGAAACCTAAGTCGGCATAACAATCGGGGACAGACTCTCTGATAATGGTGTCCCAAAATAGAACTCCGGGTTCGGCCGACTTCCAAGCATTATGTACTATCTTTTTCCAAATAGCCTGCGCATCGACCTCTTTCGTTACTTTCGGATCGTCGGAATCGATAGGATATTGTTGCCGATAAGCTTTTCCGGCAATGGCAGCCTCCATAAAATCATCGTGAATCTTCACCGACACATTAGCTCCTGTCACCCGTCCTTCGACCATTTTGGCATCAATAAACGATTCCGAATCGGGATGCTTAATAGAAACCGATAACATTAAAGCTCCCCTACGACCGTCCTGAGCAACTTCACGCGTGGAATTGGAGTAACGTTCCATAAACGGAACCAAACCCGTAGAAGTCAAAGCCGAGTTTTTTACCGGAGACCCTTTGGGCCGAATATGAGACAAATCGTGACCGACTCCTCCCCGACGTTTCATTAATTGAACTTGCTCTTCGTCGATTTTTATAATCCCTCCATAGGAATCCGGTGCTCCGTCGAGACCGATTACAAAACAGTTGGACAACGACCCTACCTGATAATTGTTTCCGATACCGCTCATAGGACTTCCCTGCGGTACGATATAACGGAAACCTTTCATTAAATCGAACAGTTCCTGTGCCGAAAGAGGATTAGGATATTTTTGCTCTATACGAGCAATTTCATTAGCGATACGCCAATGCATATCGTCGGGAGTCTTTTCATAAATATTCCCATACGAATCTTTTAGAGCATACTTGTTAACCCACACACGAGCCGCCAGCTCATCGCCTTTAAAATACTCCAACGAGGCCTGATATGCTTCGTCGTAAGTATAAACAATTGGTTCCACGAGATAAAATGTTTTTCAGTTTTCGTTAATTTACTTAATTTAGACAAAGGTTTCTTGATGAAAAAGATTTACGGTGCAAGTTTATAAAAAACATTCTACATACGCAAACAATATCATTTTTAAATTTTCAATTTTCAAAAAGTTTCCCAAGTAAAACAAATAATATACTAATTATCAAAATATTATATTTTCAAGAAACTTAAAAAGTTTCCAACTTTAAAAATCAGCTGTAAAAACGAGAGCAATATAAAAAGAAACATCTCGATAAAAACAGTTTATAAATTTTCTTTTTTTACAATGAGAAGGAATAAAAAGAGTTACTAATAATTAGTAACCGAAATAAATAACTTATCAAATAAATTTTTAATTTTGCAATCGAACATCTAACCTCTAACTACCTTTATATGATCTCGTCTTTAAAAGAAAGAAGAACCATACGGAAATATCTCAATAAGGATATCGACGAGCAATTACTCAATGAGTTACTCGAAACAGCATTTCGAGCCCCCACGACGCAAAATATGCAAGTTTACAGTGTTGTCATAACCCGAGAACAGGAGAACAAAGAAAAGTTAGCTCCGGCTCATTTCAATCAACCCACTGTAACCAGCGCCCCTGTCGTATTAACTTTTTGTGCCGATTTCAACCGATTTATTAAATGGTGCGAGCAAAACCATGCAGAACCGGGATATGACAATTTCCAATCCTTCGTCACGGCAGCTATCGACGCATTGCTTGTAGCTCAACAGTTTTGTACAGTAGCCGAAATTTCAGGATTGGGTTGCTGCTATCTGGGAACTACCACATATAACGCTCCTCAGATAGCGGAAATATTGCATCTGCCCAAGTTTGTCATTCCTATTACCACTCTTACGGTGGGTTATCCCGCAGATATACCTGCGCAAATAGAACGACTTCCCATCGAAGCGATTCTTCACCACGAAGCATATCAAGACTATACCCCCGAAGCAATACATCGGCTTTATTTCGAAAAAGAGAATTTGGCAGAAAACAAGAAATATATCGAAGAGAACCATAAAGAGAATTTAGCCCAAGTTTTCACAGACGTACGTTCTCCCCGAAAAGACAATGAACTATTTTCAAAAACATTCCTTGACTTCATCGTCAAGCAGGGATTCCGTTTACCTGATTAAAGAAGAAAAATAAAAGAGCTCCGTTGATGGAGCTCTTTTATTTTTCTTCGAGTAAATTTATATTACTATCCCTGAATACGCTGCTCTATCTCTTCCAAATCGCTGCGCAATTTTTTATCGACACCTACCTGCTCCGATATAGTCTTGCAAGCATGCAAAACCGTAGCATGGTCTTTTTTCCCTAACACATCACCGATTCCTGCCAACGAAAGAGTGGTATATTTCTTTGCCAAATACATCGACATTTGGCGAGCAACGACCACTTCTCTCTTGCGAGTACGCTCCAACAATCTCGACGTTTCCAGTCCATAATATCCGCAAACAGCCTCTTTTATCGAATCTATGGTGATCTGTTTTTGAGTCATCTTTACACTGGCAGCCAACACTTGATCGGCCATGTCTATCGAAATCTCTTTCTTCAAGACACTCGAACGTACCATAAGCGATACAATGACTCCTTCCAAATCTCTCACATTATCGGTGACATTACGAGCTATATAGTCAATAACCTCTTCGGAAATAGACAATCCATCACGACGGACCTTACTCATCAAGATATCGTATCGTAATTCATAGTCAGGGCGTTCAACCTCGGCCGTCAAACCCCATTTGAAACGAGTCAGCAGGCGCGATACCATACCCACCAACTCAACCGGAGGCCTGTCGCAAGTGAGCACTAACTGCTTATTGCTCTGATGCAAATGATTGAATATATGGAAGAATGTATTCTGCGTCTGAGTCTTCCCGGCAAATTCTTGAATATCGTCCATCAACAGAACATCTATACTCTGGTAAAAGCTGATAAAATCGTTCACCCGATTATTACGAACAGCATCGGTATATTGCACTAAAAAATCATGAGCCGATAAATATAACACACGAGAAGCCGGATTATTCTCTTTAATACGCAATCCTATCGCTTGAATCAGGTGGGTTTTTCCAACCCCCGACTCACCGAATAAAAACAACGGATTAAAGGTGTTTCTCCCCGGGTTTGCAGCAATAGATTCTGCTGCCGTACGTGCCAGCATGTTACTCGCCCCTTGATAATAGCTTTCAAAAGTATAGATAGGGTTCAGGCGGGGATCGAGCTCATCGTAAACGCGTTGTTTGAAAGGGTCTAAAAGATCGGGCATCGACTGCTGCATCTTCTTTACGGCAGTCGATTTAGTAGTAGCGGTCAAATCGACGGTAGCTTCCGGCTGACGAACGATTTGTACACGATACAACAATTTCACGCTTGCCCCATATATGCGAGGCAGAACCTTTTTCAGCAAACTGAGATAATGCTCCTCAATCTGCTCAATAACGAAATGTGAAGGGACAAGCAAAGTCAACACATTATCATCAAACCCCAAAGAGACTATCGGCTTGAATAAACTATCGAAAGCCTCTTCGTTTATATTGTCTTTGATAATTGTTAAACATCGGTCCCACAACTGAACATGCTGTTCTGAACCCATTTTTATGTAAATCTTCTATCAAAAAACTTTTGTGAGTACAAAATTCAAATTATTTTTCATCAAAAACAAATTCAAAAATATTTGCTTTTTACAGTTCTAGCACAAACAATTGATTACAAGGTGTTTATAAAGCCCGACCATACAAAGCAAATTATCTGACATAGAAAATTATTATCACACTTATTTACAATATCTTACAATCTTCCACATGTTCTACGACAAAAATTGTTCCCTTTATACGAAATTTGGAAATAAACACATATAAGCGTAGCTCTGGGAAGATTACAAAAAAATTACACGGCCCCTTTTATTTATAATGATTCTAAATAATAAAAATATTTACAAAATCAAAATAGAGAAAAATGAACATAACGTTTCGGATTGAGTCTTAAATCAATCATCAAAGAATCTACGCTCCCCAAAACGCCATTCGCTTTATCGTACAGCAACCGGTCGTTCAACAATAGTCCCAGACTATTGTCGGGAGAAGTCAAACGATTGGTTATTTGCTGCAAATTATCGGAAGTTTTCTGAACCGAAATCATAGTAGATTGGAGAGGTAACGAATTCAAAGTTCCCGAGAACTGATTTACCTGCGCCGTTATTCCTTGTACATTGTCGAGAATAGCCGGCACATCGTCTTTCATCATCTGTGATAATTGCACGGACGAACGCTCCAAATTAGCGGTAATATGATCGATACGTTTTACCGAAGCAGATAAAGCAGGATCATTGACTAGCGTCTGCAATCCCGAAAGAATACTGTCGAGTTTCGGTAGCAGCAAAGCAAACTGGGGCAACAACTCTCCTTGTATGTTTTGCATTAGTCCAGACTTCACTTCCCCTTCAATAACGGCTCCATGATCATAGTATTCGCTCACATGAGGATTCAGATCGATAACAATCGATGCCGTTCCAAGCATATCGGTTTCGAGATAGACTTTACTATCGACCGGGATTTTTAATTTTTTATCGAGATTCAACAGCACCTTAATCGCGCCATTCGCATCATAATCATAAACGATTTCCTGCACGAGTCCCACTTTGTATCCATCGATAGATACCGGTGCAGACTGGGCCAAACCTGCAACATTCGGGAATTGTACATAATAATAATTAGAAGGTTTCATTACATTGATTCCCTTCAAATAGTTAATTCCCACATACAAAATCAAAATACTCGCAAGAACCGATAGTGCTATCTTAACTTCTTTTCCAAACCACTTTTTCATATTCTATTTTTTATTCAGCATCGCAATACCTTTCAATAGACCCGTTTTCCATCACGGAACTTTATGATAAAGGCATCGCGAAACAAAGATTTTACTTTTTTATATTGTTTCTGTATTTCGTTTCGGTCGGTAGATTTTCCATAGGTGTATTTATACATTCCTCCGTCTTTATAATATTCGACAGGAGAAAGCCCTTTAAATTCTTTGGAATTAGCCGGCAATTTCCGAGGCAAAGCCATGAACTGTACTTTATAATAAGTAACCCCGGATTTCTTGGCTTGTTCTGAGATTTTCACATTCGAATCACTCGTTTGAGTTTTTTTATCGGGCGATACAACTACGGAAGAAGACGGTGACTCCTCTACCCTTTTGCCGGCATTTTGCTTGCGGTCATAGTCTGATTTATATTTGACAAAAGCATTGTATATAGACTTTGCCATTTTCTCCTGACCGGATTCGGAATTCAAAAATCTCTCCTGCGTCGGATTGCAAATAAAATCGAGCTCCACTAAAACCGCAGGCATACTCGTTTTAGCGAGTACCCAAAATCCAGCCTGTCTTACCCCCCGATCCACCCGGCCGGCAGTCGAAACAAATTCACGTTGTATATCCGAAGCAAAGTTTATACTCTGCTCCATGTGTTTATACTGCATGAATTCAAAAATAATATACGACTCGGTCGAATTCGGATCGAATCCTTCATAACGAGTCGAAAAGTCATTCTCCAAATATATAACGGAATTTTCCCGTTTTGCGACTTCCAAGTTCTCCTTGCTTCTGTGTAACCCCAATGTCCAAGTAGAAGCACCGGCGACTTTCCTACGATTAGGGGACTTTTTATCCAAAGAATTGGTATGAATAGAAATAAACAAATCGCCTTGAACCTTATTAGCTATATTAGCTCGCTCCTGCAAGGTCAAATAAACATCTTTTTTACGGGTATAGACCACCTTCACACCTTGCATATTATTTTCAATCAGACGTCCCAATTTCAAGGCAACTCCCAAATTGATGTTTTTCTCTTTCGCCTTGCTGCCGAGAGAGCCGGGATCGTGCCCGCCATGACCGGCATCGATCACCACGACAAAATCTTTGGCCAACAAGACGGAAAGGCCCAAAGCAAAAGCCATAAAAACCGACAATAACCTCCGGCTGAAATATGAATGCTTCATAAATTATAATCCGTCATTTAATCCCGATAAGTAAAAAACCTATTACTCATTATATGCAAAGATAGTGTAAACCAAGAACAGAAACAAGCTTTATCGCTTATGCCCAAGCACGTCCTGTTCCTCACATATATCGCAAAGGTACGAATAAAGACCGAAAAAGCCTCGAATTAATAGATATTTATTGTCCTATACACCGTATAACAAAACAAAAATGTTCTTTATGGGTTTCTCAAAAGAAAAAAGTAAATTTGCAGAAGAGACATAAAAAGAGAGTATTATGATACAACCCGAGAAAACAAGCAAATATGCCGTCGTCGTAAGTTTACTTACCCTTTGTTTTATCGCTTGCAACGGAAAAGCATCGGAGATATCGAACCATTCAAGTAACCCGATCGTGACCATAGAACGATTCGATAAAGAACTACCTTCTTACGTCCAAGAAACAGACTCGGCCAAAATATTTCTTTTTATAGATAAATACACCCCATTTTTTCCGGTTTATTGTCGACACATACTCGGTTTGGGAGATGCTCCATCGTTCCAAAAGGGATTAAAAATGTTTTTATCCAACGAGGCTATATCCCAGTTGTATGCGGATACCGAAACAAAATTTTCCAACGATACCGTATGGATTACCGAATTACAGAACGCATTCCTAAGATACAACGAGTTGTTCGCTCCACAGAAACGTCCCCGCATTCTTACCCACATTTCGGGACTGAACCAGTCGATCGTCACAATCGATACCACTTTGCTATCGGTTTCCTTAGACTGTTATTTGGGAGAAAACTATCCCCTTTATGAACAACGCTATTATAATTACGAACGGAATTTACATGAAAGCGACCGCATTCCCATCGATGTCGTCGAAGTTTGGCTACGCACTTTATATCCCTACCAATCGCAGCGAAACGCACTATTAGATCGAATGATATACGAAGGGAAAATTCTTTATTGCTTGTCTCGGATATTTCCTCGAATAAACGAATATGTCCTATTGGGATATTCCGACAAACAAGCTCAATGGTGCAAAGAGAACGAAGCTGAAATATGGAAACAACTTATCGGTAAAAAGCACTTGTTCAATACCGAATCGATGCTTATCAACAAGTATATCGAGCCAGCCCCTTTCGTATCGGTACTTCATCAAGATGCACCGGGACGATTGGGCCGCTGGATAGGGCTTCAAATCATCAAGGCTTATGCTAACGAAAAGAAAAAAGAAGCGATCGAAATTATCGAGACGACCGACAATGGAGGGGAAATATTATCGGCTTCGAAATATAACGGTTAATTTATCGGCTTTATGAAAAGAAAATACGGATTAGTGGGCTATCCTTTGGGACATTCGTTTTCCCGCTCTTTTTTCCAACAAAAATTTGAAGACGAGCATATAAACGCCACCTATGAAAACTTTGAGATACAGGATATTTCCTGTTTGAGACAACTTATCTCGGACAACCATGAATTGTGCGGATTGAATGTGACGATTCCTCATAAAACCACAGTTATCCCCCTACTCGACGAATTGCACCCTTTGGCTCGCGAAATCGGAGCGGTCAATGTCATCAAAATTACGAGGCAAGGAGACAAGATATTTCTCAAAGGATTCAATAGCGATATCATAGGGTTCACCAATTCTATCGCTCCGTTATTGGACGACCACATGACAAAAGCGCTTATTCTCGGAACCGGTGGTGCATCAAAAGCTATTCATGCCGGGTTAAAAGCCTTGCATATCACACCGACATTCGTTTCCCGACAAAAAAGAGGAGATATACTCAGTTACGAAGACTTATCTCCCGACCTAATCGATAATCACAAAATCATTGTCAATACCACTCCGTTAGGCATGTTTCCCCACATAGACCAATCTCCGAACATACCCTACACGGCACTAAGCCCCGAACATCTTTGTTACGACGTTATTTACAATCCCGAAACGACTTTATTTCTCCAAAAAGCAGCCCGGCAGGGTTGCAAAATAAAAAACGGAATAGAAATGCTTCATTTGCAAGCACTGGCGGCATGGAAGATTTGGAACGAATAAATTGACTCTTATCATGATAGATTTCAGATTAAAAGTTTTTTGCAGCGTGGCTCACAACCTCAGCTTCACCAAAGCCTCGAAAGAGCTATATGTAAGTCAACCGGCAATCAGCAAGCACATACAAGAACTCGAAACAGAATACAGCACCCGACTGTTCGAGAGAATGGGTACTCACATAACGCTGACCCCCGACGGAGAACTGCTGTTAAGCCACGCCGAAAAAATTCTCAAACAATACAAACAGCTCGATTTCGAGATGAACTTATTGACCCAGCGTCACATCGGAGAGCTCCGTTTGGGAGCAAGCACAACGATCGCTCAGTATGTGCTTCCGCCCTATCTGGCTACATTTCAACAGAAATTCAAACAAATAAAACTCTCGTTAATCAACGGGAATTCCAGCGATATAGAAAAAGCAGTCGAAGAACATCGTATCGACTTGGGGCTCATCGAGGGTTGCAGCCGACAAATACATCTACATTACACTCCTTTTATGCAAGACGAACTAGTTTGTATAACCAGTACGCGCAGCCGATTGGCCAAACTTGAAGAAATAACGATAGAGGAACTGAAAAGAATTCCGTTGGTTATTCGAGAACAGGGATCGGGCAGTTTAGAGGTCTTTGAAAAAGCGTTGGGTACACGCCAGTTGAAATTATCCCAACTCAATATTATCATGCAATTGGGAACCACCGAAGGTATCAAACGGTTTTTATACAATACCGACAGCGTGGGGATTGTTTCCATACAAGCCGTATCATCGGAAATAGCCGACGGAAAATTGAAAGTCATCGAAATCAGCGACTTCGATTGCGAGCGGGAATTCTGCTTCGTTCAAAATACCGGTCAAACCGGTGGTGTCGAATCGGATTTCATGCGCTATATGACCCGAAAATTTTGAACATAAGCCCCATTCAAACAATCGACTTATGAATAGCTCCTCCCTATCGGCAGCCCGCACTCCATTCATACGGTTGTTAGTACCTCTATTGGCAGGTATCCTGTACCAAGAGTTCCTATGTCTACCGATATGGGGAAACCTCATTCCCGCTTTATGCGGCTTAGTTTTATGGAGTTCATTCATAAAACGAGACAGTATTGAAGAACAATACCACAAACGAAGTATTTTCGGAGTCGGATTATTCCTGATTGTCTTTTCTATCGGAGCGATACTACATGGCACTCAAAACCGTATATCCCAACAGCCTTCCGGTTTTTATCCTATCGCGATAGCTCACGTAAACGACAAAGCCGTAGAAAAAACGAACTCTTACTACTGTCCCGTTACGATAACAGCCCTATCGGATACAAACGGGTCGATCGTGAAATATAAAGAAAAAATAGCACTCTATTTTGAAAAAGGTATTCAAGCCCGACGACTCGAATACGGTGACATCATCGGGTTTGAATTTCGACCGAAAGCAATACCGCCCAACACCAATCCTTATGCTTTCGATTTCGCCTCGTTCATGAAGCACAAAGGTATATCGAGAAGTCAATATTTGACCGGGAAACAATGGAAATATATCGGAGAAAAACCAAAATCGAATCTTCGAAAGGCTACTTCGGATCTACAAAAACATCTTTCCGACCAACTTCAATCCTGTAATTTGTCTAAAAACAGTACTCTTTTATTGAGGGCTTTGTTGTTAGGCGAACGACAGGAATTTCCACAAGACCTAAGATCGTACTTTTCAGCAGCCGGACTTTCACATGTGTTAGCCGTAAGCGGACTTCACATGGGAGTCGTAGCATCTTTGATTTACTTTTTGTTCTTTCTCCTCTCTCTTTTCAAATCTTGCAGAAAACTAAGGCCTCTATTCACTTTATTCGTTTTATGGATTTATGCTTATATAACAGGCTTGTCACCATCGGCCGTACGAGCTTGTATCATGGCATCCTTTCTTTTAACAGCCGAATTTCTCGACCGACGCAACAGTTCTCTCAATGCACTTTTCGCCGCAGCATTTTTTATGCTATCGTACGATACGAACCTCATTTTCGATGTGGGATTTCAAATGAGTTTCTCGGCAGTAACCGCTATCTTGCTATTCTACACCAAACTAAATATCGGAGGTAATTCACCCTACTTTATCGTTCGTTGGCTTAGTTCTTGCGTTGCAGTATCCATCGCCGCCCAAATCGGAGCCCTACCCATTGCCGTCTATTATTTTCACACTATTCCTCTATTATTTCTAATCGGTAATATTTTCGTACTACCTCTTTTACCCGTTGTTTTCGGACTCTCTTTTTTACTATTGTTATTCTCGGCCCTACATATTCCCTATGATTGGTTAGGAAATACCGTCGATTTTTTACTGCAATATATACAACAGATAAGCCTGCATATATACAAACTACCGTGGAGCCACATCGAAAGCGTATGGTTGGAAGCTCGCTATCTATGGCTTTATTTCATTTGCGGCATATTATCTTATATAACCATTAAGAATCGTTCGAAAAAGACTCTTTGGTTGACTCTGGGCTTTTGTATCGGTTTTCTTATTTTTGACTTGTGCACTTATAAATCGCCCCAGCCAGAAATTATCGTATATGACAGTAAAAAATCGACAGTCGTTCAACTCAGCGACAAAGATCGTTGTTATATTCTCTTATCCGACACCCTCACCTCCGGTCAAAGAGTAGTGGGTGAAGAATATCGTATGAAAAACGGAAAGACACAATACGAAATATTCCAACACGGCTCCCTCGGAACCAAAGACAACACCGGCTTTATAGACTATCCCTTCGCCCAATTTTATGGGAAACGGCTCGTCCTCCTCGGTAAACAGGAATGGGATAAACTATCAATAGGGAAAAAACTAACGATAGACTATGCTATTATCGGCAAGATGTTCAACGGCAGAATAGAAGACATACTCGAACTATTTTCCGTTCGGCAATTTATCATCGGGCCCGATGTTCACCCCAGACGAGCCACTAAATTACAAAACGACTGTTTCGAAAATAGTATTCCCTGCCACGATATTCGCACACAAGGAGCTTGGATACACACCCTCGATCCATAAAAAAGCCTGTACGAGAAACCGCACAGGCTTATATCTACCGTTCATTAGAATGGCTTCTTATTCTGCTTTTTTCTTTGTTGCCTTTTTGGTCTTGGACTTTTCCTCTTTCTCATTTACAGAATCGTCCGTTGCTGCCGTGTTCTCGACATCGGCATCTTTTTGAGTTTTTTCTTCTTCCACAAAATCGGTGTTCCCGGTTTCGACCAACAAGTTATACCAACTTATCAATTTTTTTATATCGGTCGGATAGACACGTTCACGGTCGAAATTAGGCAGCACTTCCGCCAAATATGCACGCAATGTTTCATTATCGGCTTTCTTGATATCCAATGTTACTTTCGCTCCATTTTCTTTTTCTTTTATCGCATTCAATACTTCACTCAAAGGAACGTCTTCTTCATCGGTGAAAATAGCGATATCTCCTAACGATATGATTTTTTCATGGGCATAAGCAGGTTGCCGTTTCCCCGTTTGCAGAGATTCCACGATCAGCATATTTTTTGCCTGAGATATCAATTTGAACAAACCGGGTTTACCGGAAATAGATAAAATCGTTTTTAACATAAAATTTTCGTTTTATATTTAATTACTTAAATCATTCGAACCACAAAAATAATATTCTTGTCCGGTTTAACCGTCTTCAAAACGAAAAATTCTCATTCCAATGACTTCAATAAAGATAAAACCCTGTGGATAACAGATACATTACCGTCATTCCAAATAATATGAGCAGCTCTTCTCTGTTTTTCTTCCTCGGACAATTGAGCAGCCATACGCTTTTTTATCTCTTCCTCGGTCAAACCGCTACGCTGGCGAACCCGACCTATTCTTAACTCTTCCGGTGCTGTCACCGTCCAGACTTCATCTACCAGTTCGTCAAACCGGGATTCATACAAAATAGCCGATTCCACAAAGCATATCTCCTCGTTTAGAGATTCGGACCATCGATAGAAATCGAAGCGTACCACCGGATGTACTATGGAATTAAGCAACACTATCTTATCCGACTCTCCAAATACCCGAGAGGACAACAAACCCCGGTTCAATCGACCGTTATGATATATATCTCTCCCAAAGCACTCCGATAGTTTCTGCACGACTTCCAACGAAGATTCCATCAGCCTCTTCGCTTCCGAGTCTGTATCATATACAGAATATCCCATTATACGCAGCAACCGAGAGACAACCGACTTGCCACTACCTATGCCACCGGTAATACCTATACGTCTCATATCGAATCGGGTGTTACTCGATTGGCAGAATCGACAGGAACTACAAATGCAGGTCTTTTCTGCTCCAAAATATAATCGACACTGTCTTGCGACAACACTATATTTCGGACATATTCCGGTGCATTCAATATCTTCACCCCTAATTTATCAGAGAGACGCCGCCGCGACAAATCCAAAAAATCGACTCCCAATAAAAAGCTATCTTCATCGACCGCCGCAAACTTACTAAACGGCATCATGCAAGAAAGTTGCACCGACGAAGGAAATGTGATAAGAGACCAATTCGAAGGTACATTTTGCGGGATTACAGGGATATCGAGAATTTTAGAGGTCATTTCTTCCACAGGTATGGTGACGGTTACCTGTTCAGGAACAATTCGAAGATTCGGAATCTTCGCTATCTTGACAACCGTGCGAAGGGTATCGTTCAACTTTTTTGCTTCAAAATCGGTCGTATAAACCTCTTTAATTCGTTTCAATAAGGAAGACTCTCCATAAACCATCACCGAATCGACATCGGCGGTCATATCACCACTCAGTACACACTGAGGTGTAGTCGATGCGACACCTTTCACAACCAGCTTCACCCGTTTGCCGGCATTGTGTGTGTACATCACTTTCAACGTATCGGGAATAATCGAAACAATACTCGTTGACGAACGAAGGGACTTTCGCAATATAGTTTCAAGCTGAGACGACAACAACAAAAAAGAATTTCTCCCCTTATCATACTCCTGAAAATTAATCCGTAACGGGGACAATCCTTCTATCGCATACCCCAACATAACAGGACCTTTATCCCGTACTCTCACCTCGATATGAGATGGAAGATCATTAATAAGAGTCGTTTTCTCGGGAAGGTTTTGTAGTTCTATCGGTATTTTGAAAGAATTTTCAACCTCCTCATTCAGCCCCTGCATAAACCAGAATATCAACGAAAGGAGAACAAACCCCAAAAATGTAAACAATTCCCGCGTGCGTTCCTGACGGAATGCAGTACCAATCCTATGGATAATCGACTTAAACTTTGCTACTATGCGGTCTGAAATATTCTCTTCCATATATCATGCAACGACTACATACAACAAAGATAAGGTTTTTTATCGACAGAACCGATGTTCCTTGATAAAAAACCTTATCTTCTTATTCTCCTACAAAGGAGTCCTTTGAAAAAATAGATTACTTAGCTTGATCGGCTCCGCTATCCTTAGCTTCGGCAGCAGAAGGATAAACAGAATCTTTGGCAATACGAACACGAGTATTCTCGGCTATTTCGATAATAAAAGAATCGGATTTGACCTCTTTTATTTTTCCGAATAGACCTCCTGCCGTAACAATTTTGTCACCAGTGGTGAGAGACTCACGGAACTTACGAATTTCTTTCTGACGCTTCGTCTGAGGACGAATCATGAAAAAATAAAAAATAGCGATCAATGCAACCATCATCAGAATGCTCGACATTCCACTTCCCGTTGCAGCTTGTAAAAAAATTGATAACACTGTCATAATTTAGCTTTTAATAAAAAATTTATACTTGGATCCTAAAACCCGTGCACAAATATATAACAAATTTCATTATTCTTTTGTTAGAACACCTTCTTTTTTAAGGTTATCGGCTATCGCATTCAATACACCGTTTACGAACTGCCCGCTCTTTGATGTACTATAAGCCTTTGCCAACTCGATATATTCGTTCAAAGTCACTCTTGTCGGTATCGAAGGGAATTTATGAAACTCGCTCAAAGCCACCATCATAATCACAATATCCATGAAAGCGACACGCTCGATCTCCCAATTTTTGATGAAATTTTCTATATAATTGCGATATTCTCCCCCATGAATCAATGTATTCCTGAACAACTCTTTGGCAAATTCAGCATCGTCGTCATCTTTAAACATCGGTAACAACGATTGCGGGCCTCCGTTTTCTTCACTAAATTGTTTGATCGTTTTTAAAACGAATGTCGTTATAATCTCCAAATCGTCATTCCAATATAAAGACTTTTGCTCTAACAATTCCGTCAACTCCTCGTCGGTACAGATCAAAGCCCTAAGGGCTTTTTTCCAGAACTCACAATCGTTTTCATAAGAATCGTCCGAAGAATCCATATATTCTTTATACAATTCACTCTTTACAATACGCTCCGAAAAGTCTCTCAGGAACTCCGGTTCATTGGTCCAAGTCACAGGTTTCTTCTCGTGGTAATCTTTATAATCGTCGCAATTCCTCAACTGCTCGATAAACCGGTTATTAACGAAGCGCATATTGGGATTCTTCTCCTCGGGAGTCGCCAAGAATTTCATACGAGCAGCTTCCACCCTTGCAGCTTGCGTATCGGTCAATTCGACCATCAAAGTCAATAATAAATGATACAACTCGTAAGATTTTTCGAAACTGAAAAACAATTCTTTCTCAGCTTCCATAACAGTCTTGTCTTTCGTCAGGAAATACGAATAGGCTATTTGAACGACTTTGGAACGGATTAATATTCTATTAATCATAGTTTTAATGAACTAATTGAGCTTTTTACTTTTCTCGGTAACAAACAAATAAAACGATTGTACCGACAGACAAAGAAATCTGCAAGCCGCACCATCATCATACAGAATAGTGCGGCTTGCAGGTATACTTTACAGACTATTATTCAATAGCCGATTTTTCTTTCTCGGGATTTTTATAATATACTTTACCCTCTATATATTCTTGCGTAGCAATGAGAACCGGTTTCGGCAATTTCTCATAATAACGAGAGATCTCAATTTGTTCCCGATTTTCAAAAACCTCCTCCAAATTATCGTTGCAAGAAGCGAATTCTTGAAGTTTCTTTTCAAGATCGGTCTTCATCTCGACTGCAATTTGATTGGCTCTCTTGGCAATAATACAAACCGTTTCATAAATGTTTCCCGTGTCGGAAGACAACGCCACCATATCGCGTGTTACGGTGTTTGTCGGTGCATTTGTTTTCTTGTAATCCATTATTTTAAAGATTAATCTTTTACGTATTTATTCGCCACTTTAAATATATTCTCGGCTTCTTTCGAATATTCTCCCGAAGGATAATCGTTGATAAACGAATAGTATTCGTCGATGACATCGCGAAAACGCTCAGGTTTCTTTTCTTCGATACTCTGTACCGCTTCTTGATATTTCGACTTCAAAATCAACATGGACAAAGTTTCCTTATATCGCGTATAGGGATATTCTTTCAAAGCGTTTTGCGCCGTAATGATAGCCGATTGATAATTATTCCCCATATAATTACCCAAATTATAATATAACTGGGCATTCAATAGCTCTTTATACACAAGTTTGTCTTGTAACTCAAAAATAATATCCTGTGCCTGTTTAGCCCGTTCGCTATTCGGGAAATAATCGAGGAAACGCTGCATTTCATCGATTGCTCTATAAGTGCCTGTTTGATCCAATTTAGCCTCGGGAGAGTCCAAATAATAACCATATCCGCAATAAAAACGGGCCAATTCGGTATATTCTCCTTTGGGATAATTTTTATAATACGCCTGAAAATATTCGCCAGACGTAATATAATCCTTATTCAAATAATAGCT
>ENA-OPBD01000516-OPBD01000516.1-human-gut-metagenome-genome-assembly--contig:-NODE-516-length-25790-cov-3.482495_pt1 | contig 25790 bp, 15 predicted proteins | sample MGYA00241062_ERZ501440 | MGnify/ENA primary metagenome ERZ501440 (study PRJEB25962, sample SAMEA2042628) | human gut metagenome | biome: human gut; feature: human-associated habitat; material: faeces...
CTGGCCTCCATTCGCGCAATGGCTTTATCCACTTGTGCCGCCATGTGCTTATGCAAGCTTTCTTCTATAACATCCTGAATTTCTTTGCTTAACTCTTTTAGAACCTTCTTGTCTTCATCATACTCATTCAGCGCAGTTTGCCCATCAAGTTCTACTCTTTTGCCCTTTAATGTAATTCCGTCTCTCCCCAAAAAGAACGGCGAAGTGACAAATACACTGTGGTTAAAATTCACCGTATTACGGTTAAATGTTGTCGTATCCTTCGACCTAACAACACCCTCTTCATCCAGGAAATACACAGAGAAATTCTCTGTAATTTTCTCATTCCAAACAATCAACGCAATTTTGAACGGGATTCTGGATATTAGGATTTCCTTTTCAACACTTGCATCAGTATTAATGTACTTTCGATAATCCAACTCTGTACCATTGATGGTTAGTACGATTTTCTTATCCTTATTGAGGTACAGATACCATGCAAAGGCTTTGAGCATAGTATCTTCTAACTGCGCAAAGCTTACATCATCTTCACATATACCATCAATGCCACTGATGATCAGTCTCGTGCCCGTTGATCTCGTTGTTGGTGCCGGATCAGAAACATCGCATTGGTTTTTATCAGCATTCTCCAAGCTGATTGTATACGCGATATTGCCATCTGGTGTTGCCGTTACCGTCGACCATTCAGCCAAGGATGCAAAGGAAAAACACGAGAATCGTCCTTTGCCCTTGTTTGCCTTTGTTTTGATTTGCAGGGATCGGCTGTTCTTTTGAGAATCGAGGAATGCACCAAATGTGCGTTCAAGGGAATCATAGGCGATTCCATCTCCGTTGTCAGTGATAACAATCTCTGCACTTCCTGTCAGCTCATTGGGAATACAATCAATTGCAACAGCGGTTGCATTGGCCTCAAAGCTGTTCCATACATATTCGCACAGGGCATCCTTGTAGTCCTTCGTAATACCCGAACTCTCTACACTCTGATTGTTTACACTAAGCTTAAGAATCATTTGAATACCCCCAACTGTCTATATCTGTCGCCGAGGTTATACTTCTGTATTTGTATTCTATCATGGAATTTGTCCAATTTATAGCATCAATTTAGGAAAACACAAAAATAGTTGTTTTGTAGACTTGCAATAATCTGCAGTTATCAGCCATCCAACAGGGAGGGCTTGTGCTATATTGCAGCCTGTGGCAAACCAAAAGAGCAACTATCACTTCGTTTCCCACAAATACGTCAGTCAGCAGGCTCGTTATTTGGCTCAACCGAAATTTATATTTTGTACAGAATATTTTTCATTCCCCTATTGACAAATCCATTTCAGTGTTGTATATTATTTCCATCAATTTCTAAATTTTGGATGAAAGGAGTTTTATATGAATACATCCAACACTAATGACTATTCCGTTTTTAAGGATGCGCTAGGGAAGCGCATTCAGCTTTTGAGAACTGCAGCAAGCCTAACGCAGGAGGCACTAGCAGCGAATTCCGGATTGACGCGCACGACTATCGTTGATATCGAGAAAGGTGCTACAAACCCCACATTAGAGGGACTCGCTCGCATTGCATCTGCACTGGGACTCAAGGTGCCCGACCTGTTCTCTTCCGGTGTAGCGCACCAAAGTACCTACATCATGCAGCCCACCAGCGGAAACCTCTATACACCCTTGGTGGAGCAATTGACCACAGTTAAAAATGGTGAGCTGAATATCCATGTTGCCTATGCTAAAAGCAGTGGCGTCGATCTGCTGACAGCGGCACTCCAGACCTTCCGCAGCGCAGGCGGACACCTCCGTGTACTCGCTGGTATTGATCAGAAAAACACGACCGCTGAAGCCCTATACAAACTCACAAAGCTCTGCGACGAACTCTATGTAGTCCATGATAGCGCATTTGCTCAGACATACCATCCTAAGATTTTCATCGTCCGGAATGCGGATCAGGCATGGGTCGCTGTGGGTTCCAACAATCTGACTCGTGGTGGTTTGTGTACCAATTACGAAACCTGCAACACTCAGTTTCTGAATCTGAACGATACGCTGGATCACAGATCTTACGAGAATCTGACGGAAGCATTCACCCTGTATCAGGAGTCTAATCTGGTAAAAAGGATTTCTTCTGTTGAGGACATCCAAGAGCTTCTGCGTAATGGTCTGATTGTTACCGAGCAGCAGAGCCGACAAAACTCTACCAAGCGCAGTAGCTTCAGTGCGAATACACACTTTGGCCACCGTGCAGTTTCCAATCTCCCCACCGCATCGGTAAAGATTCCCGTCCCCGCCAATTTGTTTGCAGGCACATCTTCCAATTCTAGGACAGGCAACAACGAAAGTGCCGCCACACAGCAACCTACCGCACCTTTGCATGATTCTGAAGTTACCGCAGCATCTTTTCTTTCTTTGGAAGCATCCAGTGATGTACAGGCAACCTACTGGTTCGAAATGCGCGCAAGCACCGGCGGCTCTAGAAACATTCTCGATCTTTCTTCTTCCGCTAAGCTTCAGAGCGGCACCCACCCCAATGTAGAAAACGGATCTATCCCCGGTAGTGTGGCCTTTTTCGGTTTGGATCCCATGGCTCGTGATGTGGAGAAGAATGTCACTATCGTCTATAACGGTATTTCCTACTATCCCAGCACCATCAAATTTGCACCCAATAATGCATCCTGGCGAATCCAGCTCAAGGGAGATGCGGAGACCGGCGACGAATCCCTTTCTCAGTATGGCAAAACAGACTTTGCCTATCACATTCTCGTTTTCCATCGTGTAACCTCTGACCACTACATTCTTGAAACCATGGCCGAAAGCGAACTGGACGCACTGAAAGCAAACAGCGAATTCTGGGCAACCAACGGCATTAATAAGTCTTCCAAGGCATTTGGTAAGATCAGAATTGGATAATCCCAATAGATAAGACGCAGGCCCGAAAGCCTGCGTCTTTTACTATGCCTTAAAGGAGTTGCGAACCATTTTCTCTTCTGCGCTTGTAAGACCATACATCTGGAAAATAATCTTGTCGATTTCCTCCCGTACATCTGCAGCGGTTTTGTAGTAGTTATCCGCATTCTTTATTTCCGGAACACCATCCCACAAACCACACAAGTCCGGCTCATTCCGGTATAGTAGCCGTTCCAAGGCTCTGACCGCATCCAATGCCGTATAATCTACACCATGTAAAGTAACCATGCTGTTCCATGCCTCTCGGAAAGGAACAGGAATCTGCCGTACAACACTCTGCGTCAGATCAATACCCCCCATTTTCAACCGTACAAAAAAATCAAACACCTTGGAATTAAACAGCGCCAGTATCATCAAAAGATCCTCAACTGGTGTTGTCTGGAGCAATTGAACGGATTGGCAAGTTGGCATTGACGGTATGATCGATGCAATCATAGTCCGTTGATTGGTGGGAGAGGTAAGACTTCTCCAGCACAGAGAATACGGTTGATCATACCTATCAAGAAATGATTCCCAAAATTTCTTATCAATAAAGTATCTGCACTCCGGAGCAGGCTTTGGGGCAACAAAACTATCACCCGGTTGCCGTCTAGCAGATGCCTTTGCTTGATAACGTTCATCAGCACTCATTCCTGCAAATGTGGAAAAACGATTATCATATTGTTCGATGAATTTTCCCTCATAGATTGGGACTCGTGTTTTTTCCGACTTTGTAGAAATGTGTTCTGCATGCGCAGTAAGGTGTACCAACCTACCAAAATGACACTTTGGAAATTCTTTTGCAAACACTGACAGCGATCTGTGTGTTCGAAGTAAGAACGAGAACTCCTTCGAATCTGCCACATTCGGAAGCAGTCCTGTTTCCGGATTGATAAGTTCCAGCTCCTCGCTCGTAACATTGATTGGCACAGACGACAATATCTGTTCTTGCTTAGTCAGTCCATAATGTACCTTTATGCCACCGGCATGTTCTCCTCCGAAGAAGAGTACACAGAATTTCTCGCGGCTGTCAATTTGGAAAAGCTTCTCCCGATTATCAAAGAGAAACACCTCTGAAAGTGATCCCTGATTAACAAAATGTCGGAAGCAAGACGAATAGCAAGTTGATGTAACCAGCGCACTTTTCACTATAATCGCTGCAAAACCATCTTTTTCTGTCAATCGAGAAGCTAGCTCAGCAAACATTGCATATGTGTTCAGCTCCCCAACCAACGATACTTTCAGGAGCGGATGTTTAGGGATTTCTTTTTTCACCGAAGCATAATCATCTTGCAGAAGCTGGTAGTACTCCAACAGTTCTAGCCAATTAACCGCAAGTTTTTTAATTTCCTTTTCGCGCTTGTTTTTCTGCGAGATTGCTGAAATTGCAGGACAAACCGGTCTAAAAAATGCCCGTTCTTCAAAGCGGAGCTTTTCCCATGGCGGATTTCCTAACACGACCAGGTTTTGTTGTTCCAGTTCCAAGCAATTGATTCCTTCTGTCTCAGCATACAATCTGTTAAGCGCAAAATTATCAAACCTCACTTCTAGCGGTGCAATTTTATCGCTATGAAGCAATGGATTGCCTACAATAAAGTTCTTTGCGACCTCACGAAGCAAATTTTCATCATCTTCAGCTTCAACTGCAGAAACAATCCGCGCAATGGTGATCATCAGTGCTATTGGGTTGACATCTACACCCCTCAACTGAGTTGCCAGCTTCTTTCTGGAATAACCCAATACATGATTATCAAAATACTGGATTACCGCTAACAGAAATTCTCCGCATCCACAAGAATAGTCCAGGAAGGTTATATTCTCATACTCATTGCAGCAAGCAAAAGAGTCTGAATCTATCGCACGCCTCCGCTTTCGATCCATGTAGCTCTCTAGCGCACGATAAGTAATTTGCGCAGAAAAGTCAGAAGAAGTATAATATGCCCCCGCAATATCTCGGCTAACTTTATCGATTTTATATCCAACTCTCTCAGGCTGTACGCAAAACTCGCTTGCCAAAAGTGCATCATACAGGATTTCTGGTTTTGCTGCAAGTGCGCTTTCTTCTGGCCAATTGTTAATAATGCATTCGCGGTTATTCTCAAAGAACTCTGTCGTGCTCTGTGGGATTAACTCAATTCTTTGATAGAGCGCTAATTGATCTTTAATTGGCATATTCTCGCGCTTGAGAAGATAGCAAGTGCCATGGCAAAAGTAAATCGCCTCGAGATGCAATACCGCTTTTTTGACTTCGCATATACGCCTAAAGTCACCACGAAAAATTTCCGAGATGGTGGTCGTAATTGCATTTTGAATTATATGTATCTGGTTGCTCATGCTTCACCATCCTCAAATCTTTCTTGTGAACATTCCGCCCTCATAATGATAGTACGGACGATTACTGAAGGTCTGTGTATGAATAGAATTGAACTGCATCGCAATCCATTCTTCTACTGTATCCCATTCGTTTTTCAACCCAGGATACATCTCATAGAACTTCTGGCACAGTTGTAACATCTGCATTTCATCGCGAGTCTCCACTCTAAAACCAAGAATTGCTAGAACAATGTTGTGCAATACCAAGTTCTTGTACTTGGCCTTGCATTCTTCGAACGTCTCAGGAGAAGACGAAATCAACTCAACAATTAGTTCTGGACTAACCTGTTCCTTACGTGCGATAAACTCCAACAAGCCATCACAACCCAAGGATTGTTTATTCACTCTGGTTCGAACAATCTGACAATTCGCATCTAACGCCTGGGCCATTACTTTATCCAATTTGTTCGCAATCGACGTTCCGGTTATGTCTATAGCAGGTACTCCAACAGTTTCATTCAGTTTCGAAAGCTCTGCTTTATCAAGCGCATATGCCTCAAGAATAATGTCATCAAGTTTCTTTTCGCAGCTTAATTTCACTAACTCGTCTTGCATTTCTTTCAGGAAAAGCTGCCATACAAAAGCATCCAAAGACGCGAATTCAATAACCGGTACTTGCCATTCCAAATTATTAGGTCGCACTTTGAGCTGCTCTCTTTTTCTGTCATAACATTCTCGTCCTAAGCTATTCAGCTCAATTCGATCAAGCAAACCAGTAGGAACCGGAACTCTTGAAATGTATCCGGCTGCAACCGTAAGCTTTGGCGAAAGCGCTCTTAAATAATAGGAAAACACTCTAGAGTTCAACAGTGAAAGATGCGCGTAAGGACTTCCCTGAACATCTCTAATCCCCGGTCCAGATGCCACAAACAGCTGACCTTCTTCCAGCAGACGAGCGTTGAAGCCGGATGTACCAGTATCGCTATAGACCAGCGATGTTCTATCGAAATACTTTGTGTTGCGCAGAGCCGAACCCTTAGTCGCACGAATATATTCGCCGTCAGCGCCCCATTTTAAGACATAGCTATTAAGTCCACACCAGCGAGAATAACTGCCGCCTTTACTAACAGGAACCCACTCTGGATCATTTAAATGTTCCCAGTAATAGCCTATTAGTCTAGCTGCATCACCCGTTGAAGTGCCCTGCATTGGGATTCCGTAATCTCCGTATTTCCCTGGCATAGCATGTACAGTATTGGGGGTGGTTTGGCTTAAAGAGAAAGCCATGTGTTCACCACCAAAAAGCTGCGTCTGTTGCATAAGCAGCACCGAATCGGAGGCCTTTCCCAGTACTGCAGCTTTTTCTTTAAGCGGAATATCTCTCAATGTCAACACTTTGACACATGCATTCGCATACGGTGTTTTCGTAACCCTGACCAGCGCTACATTTGCCTTTTCTCCACTTAGATCATAGAATGCTCCAGAACCTAAGTCTGCAATTGATTCTATCGTATTATTGGTGATAAGTTCTCTTCGCAAATTCTCGAAACTGTCTAAATACATCCAGCTGCTTTGCGTAACAAGTCCAATCGTTCCACCTGTTTGAATTTTATCGATGCACTGTAAAATAAACGCATTGCACAGATCGCACTTGGCGTTAGGGAAATGTTTCTTGAGATGTTCCTTCATAGAACTAGCCATACCTTTAACGGTTTGGAATGGCGGGTTCGTATAGATCTCTGTAGCGACAGCGGTCATGCTTTCTAAATTCTCACGCTTGCCATCCGCCACTCTTCTGATTCTGTGCGTTGAAAAGTCTGCCTCCAGGAAGCCAAATCCATTTGGTTCAACGGATGTAAAAATATTGGGGCAAAATAGTCTCCAATCAACAGTAGATACCTGCTGTACTTTAGCCAACAACATCAATGCTTTAAGCTTCAGGTTCACTGATGCGACCGCTGCCAGATTGGGATCCAATTCATATCCATATAAAGCATTGAAAATATTCTCAATGCAAGCGATAGGATTATCTAATTCTCTATACCTTAAAACAAACAACTGGTTCAAGATATGGGAAAGGAAATTACCACCACCGCAAGCTGGATCTAAATATACAGAACTAGCAGTCGTTGTTCTAGGAATACCTTTTGTAAGATACTCAATCATGTATTCTTCCGTAAAGAACTGGGTACTTTCTAACCCAGAATCCAGGCTAAGTTTGTTCACATACTGATAAGCCCACGATAAAATATCATCAACATAGTCTGCATAGCGATAAATGTATTTTTCAAAATCCGAAACCAAGGACGAAAACATTTCCCAGAAGGATCTGCGGCTCGACTCCTTGAACTCAATCTCAAGCAGTTCCGAACTGATCATCAAAAACACATCATCTTTCTCATTAGATGATTCATCGTTCTGGATATCACAGAAAATAGTTGTAGCAAGTAAGCTAACAAACACCATTTTGGATGTGCTGGGGTTATTAAGCTTTCCGTTTATTTCCTGATAAGCATTTACCGTCAGCTTCTTTAGTGCTGTCCTAGCTGCTCGTGCTGTGGGCGATTCAACTGTATGGTGAGTTTGAACTCGACCGTCTGCCGGCTTCAAAGCATCCTCTGGCACCACCCACATATTTCCGATACGAGTTGCATTCTTAATTCTATTTTCAGTACAAAGCACTTGAACACGTCGTTTAGAAATGCCCCACTTTGTCGCAGCTTGCTGTGCAGAAATGTATCCCATATTCATCTCTCCTTACTCGCATATTATATTCTCTATCAAGAACAATATCAAGATAAATTTACTCATCTCATCAAGTTTTTTGACGAGACGAGTAAACTATGGATGTACTATCCTAACTCTTGTAGTAATCTAACGCCAATTTTGATTCCCTCCACAACCCCTGCCCTCTCATGATCCCGGCAGAGCTTGCAAACCGGATAGACGATTCTGTCCATCTCCCGGAGGGGCATCCCGTTCATCTGCCGGTACAGTTCTTCGAAATCCGCCTTTATCTGCTCACTGTCATAGGGGTTGTTTTCGTTGAAGCATTCATACAGTAATCCCAGGACAGAATCCGCATCCCCATAATTGGGAGGATTTTCAGCTACCTGTTGTCTTAAATTCTCAAGGAATTCTTTCATCGGTCAGACTCCTTTCCCAGTTCCAGCATCAGTTCAGCGCCGTATTGCAGGCCGTCCAGAAAGGCCTTGCGTTCATATGCACTGCACAGGCGACAACACAGATTGAAAACTGCGTTGTTATTATCCAATGGCAGTACACACAGATACTCCTCCAGCTCCTTGAATCCATCACCAATCTCTTGGGGATCGTGCTCATGGGATTCTGCATAGGCATGGTAGAGCTGATCCAGTACCGTCTGACAATCCGAATTGCCAGAGTCAAAGGGATGAGTTAGCATATAGGCTTTCATTGCTTCAGAAATGGACTTCAAATGTAACACCTCCAAAAATGTTTTGGTGATGTTACCTTGGCTTCCTCAAAATTGCAACTGTCATTAGTGCCAAATTATTGCTTGGCGGCCGTCGGTTGCACCGTCAAGTGGTCGCTAACAAAACACAATAAACAAATAGAATCCCTTGTATTTCAAACCGTTCGACATAATTCGCACAAATGTTCCCGATTATTCTCTTGCCGCCTGATATAATAAATCCATCGTCAGGCACCCAACTTATGAACTAAACTATTGAAAAGTACCGATGAGGTCGGCAGATGTTCGACCTCATCCCAACCATTCCGCTCCAGGGTGGAAGGGATGCAGCGTGATGGCTGTGTCGGTCAACATCTGCCGACCTTTCGTACTGGACAGGCGGTAAAGATGAAAAACATCAACTACTACGGTCAAAAGATTACTGTATCCGATGAAGTCGCGGAGTTTTTGGAGCAGGATCGTTTACGGGAAAGTGCTCAACGAAGAAGTGACCAGCGTCACCTGGATTTCGTTGGGAATGAAATTTACACAATGCCCGGTCTGTTCACAGACGAGCCAACCGATCCAACCTTTGAGCAAGCATTCCTTCTTTTGCGGAAGCACAAACTCCGGAAGATCTTTCCAACTCTGCCTGATGATGACCAGAAACTGCTTCGGTTTTACTACTTTCGGTTCTATACATTGGAACAGATCGGCAAGGAATTTGGTATAAGCAAAATGGCGATTTCAAAACGGCTGCGGAAAATACTTGACCTCCTGCGGAGTCTCATGGAAGATGAGGCTCCGTATTTTTCGCAAATTTTTCTCGAAACCCGGTTTACAAATCTTCTGTGCGTGTCCTATAAAGTGAACCACAAACATAAGAAAGCGCTCCGTTCACATTCCGTTCACGCCCTGCACTTGAAAAATTTGGATTATTCTGTTATAATTCTACTACATACATATCCCAGAACTGGTCGGACAGCGTACCCTTGTTCACATAGACCGTAACGATATAGGTCTTGGTGCTTCCATCCTCCATGGTAGCTGTATAGGTCACGGAGTTGGTGAAGTCCACCGTCTCGCCGCTGCCAGGCGTCAAGGATTTAACGCCGTTTGTGGCAATAACAGGGGTCAGCTTCGTTACATCCGTGCCACGGGGCATGGTGATGGTAATGGTATTGGTGCTGTTGTTCACCGCACCGGCCACGCCGTTGATGGAGAAGCCTGTGATGCCCGTGGAGGTCGTCGCGGCAGTCTCCCACTGACAACTGATGCTCACATTACCATCAGGCATGATAAAGCGGTTGTTGGTGATCTTCACCGTTTCGCCACTTTCCACAGCCAGCGTGTAGGTCAGCGAATCCGCCACCATCTGATAACCGCTGTCGGGCGTTACGGTGACGATAATCTCATCGCCCTCGTTGGCCTTGGTGCGGTTGGTGGTGATGGTACCGCCCTTGGGGGTGCTTATCGAGATCTTATACGCGCCGGTATCCGGCGTATCGGTGCCACTGCCATAGGCGGGGATCTCCACCTTCAGGGGTGCGCTCTCGCCACCGGCTGCGCTTACGACCACGATGTAGATGTCGCGTGCATCCTCAGTCAGATTGCTGAGGGTGAAGGTTATCTCACCCGTGCTGGCCGTACCCTTAGTGGTGGATTTCATGATTTCATCCGCAGTGGGAGCTGTCGCGCCGTGATTCACCACCTTGTAGAAGTAGTTGCCTGCCTCGCTGGAGGTGAACTTCACGGTTGCACCGGTCTTGCTGGTGCGGGTAGCGGAGCCGTTGGACAGGATAGGCTCCGTAGGTTCACCAGAGCCAGAATAGATCAGCTTAATGGTATAATCCTTGGTAGCTGTTCCTGCTGTTGCCTTGAACGTAACTTCTTCGCCTACCGGCATATAGCAGGAGATGTTACCCTTAGACCAATCGCCTTCATAGCTGCCGCCTCCGCCTTCCTGCTTTACCTTTACGCCAGCAGGTGTAACGATTTTTAGGTTCAAACCGGACAGTCCTTCAGGGATCTTGGCAACCGTCTCTGCCGACACGGTGTTGGGAATGGTGATCGTCCAATTGTCACCAGACGGAACGCCTTTTGCGACCAGACTGCCATCTGCACTCTTTACCAGTGCGACAGATGTGATCGTCGGTGTGATCTCCGATGTGGACTCAAACTCTGCCGTTACCGTGACATTGCTCTTAGGCATCGTGAAAGTACCAACATTGCTGTTAGTCTTATCTTCGGTGACAGCAATGCTCTTCTGCTGTTCGTCCTTCACGATCCAGCTCTTCAGCGTGTAGCCGCTATCGGGAGCAGCGGTCAGCGTGACGGTCGTGTTCGGCTGTGCAGTCGAGTTGGAAGATGTGATCGTACCGCCTGTCGTCGGTTGAGTCAGCGAAATGCTATGCCGCGCTGTATCCTCGGTCTTTTTCTCGATTCTTACAGCAATTCGCCACGAATTCCAGCTCGGAATCGTAATGGTGCCCTGAGCGTCCGTAATGGTTTGCAGCGTCTCAAAAGAATCCATATTTACAACGGTAATCTCTCTGAGAACATACTCCTCATTCAGCATCGTAACGGCGATTTCGAGTTTATCACCCTTTTGCACCTGACAATTCACGTCGGTCAGCGGGATGTCGTTTTTGCTCAGAGATACCGTTGTGAGACCCTTTGTACCAGCGGTCGTACCATTATTGCCCGTCATCAGGAAAACAAGGGTACTTAACCCTGTATACCGGTTCTTCAAGACGGCCTGTACGGTAACGCCGGATTCGCCAAACGGCATGACAAATGTCGCGTTTTCAGATTTCTGATTCTCGGGTGCGACCAGATTGTACGGGGACTCTACCCCTTTCTGAGTAACGTTCCAATGATCAAACAAATAGTATTCGTCAACATCAATTCCCAGTGAAACGACAGAGCCTTCTCTGACCTGGATGGTATCGGACGAACCATTGATCGTAATCGTCGCCTTTCCTTCCGGGTCAGCGACCTTTGTGATGCTCCGGTCAACCGCTTCCGCAGCCTCGAATACAGGGGCGAAGTTGGCATCATTCGCTCCAAGCGTGATGTTCAACGGGTTCTTAGCCGCGTTTTCATCTTTTATATATCCGCCCGTGCTCTCCTGCCAGCGAGCAAAACGATAGCCTTCAGCGGGAACGGCCTGCACAGTCAGTTTCGAGCCTTCCCACCACACGCCCAGTGCCTCTACATCAGCCGCAGGTGTGATCGTGACTGTGCCCTTTGTTTCATCCGTAGGCACTGTTACTGTCGTGTACTTCGCTTCATGGATATTCGCCGTAATGGTCGTATCCTGCGTCATTTTGAACACGATATATGTTCTTCCACCAAAGCGGGAGTTTGAGATACTGCGTCTGTCTGCCACAGCGGCTTCGTTGCTGGACACAAAGCCATCTGCAATAAACTTGGGGCCAAGCTGCTCGGTATAACCAGGATACTGATTCAGTTGGATAACGATCCAATCTTCACTGTCCACAGGAAAATCCAAGTAATTTAGGCCAGCGTTAAACAAATAGAAATCACTTATTGATTTACCGGTTGACAAACTGCTATAGATTTCATCCACAGTCATTGCAGACGGGAATGTGTAGGCTGAGTATGGTATACTAACATCCTGGCGTCCGCATGCAGCTTTAAAATCGTTGGATCGTGTGACATCCGTCTCTCCCAGCATCAGCTTGAAGCGCAGTTTATAGGTGGCTTTTTCCGCAAAGACTGCTTTGACATTGTAGAATTGACCACCATAGGCTGTTGTGATATATAGCTGCTTTAAATTACCACTGCTGTCGGGAATATTTACGTCCTTGATGGGGCTTGTGATTTCCCAGTGATCCAGAACATAGCCTTCCGCCGGCTCCGCGAGGAATTTCACGGCGGTTTTATCCGCGACTTCCGTCATATACCCGTCGGCTCGCTCGACCCCGTCCACAAATACCTTTCCGTTGCCTTCAATAGACAGTTGATAGCCAAGCTCAGGTCTTTGCGCAAAGTTCGCCTTAATAGTGGTGCTGGCACTCGGCATGGTGAAGGTAAGCGGGTTGGCAGTGGCATCACCCGGTGTCACACCGTCGATCTTCCGGCCGGTGAAAACATAACCCGTGTCAGGCACGGCCTCAATGGTCTTCTCACCGGTGCCGAGATTCACCGTCTGACCATCCGAGTAAGTATTCTCGCCGCACTTCACACTGCCGTTCTTCGCGTCAATGGTCGCAATTCCGGGATACTTGAAGATGATCTTGCCCGGCTTCAGCACAGTAGTACCATCACTGCTCACGATGCTGAACTCGTACTCTGTCCAATCCCAGCCCTCGCCGAAGGAATACCGTGACATCGCTGCATTGGACTCACTAGCCATTTTGGTCACATTGTCGAACTTGTATTGCGCGCCCTCTGCAAGCCTCTTGGGTTGAGCACCCATTGCCATTACTCTTTCCCACACCTCAATACGCAAACTGCTCGTTGCCTGATCCGTGGGTCTGGCATCCAATGTAATCGTTGCGGTCAGCGGTTCTTTGGGATTGTTATCCCAACCTGAAATCACCGTGGTTCCTTGTATGGCAGTACCGCTTACAAGGGTGATCATTTTCTTCGCCGCTGTGGGGCCTCTTCCCGCCGAAGGCACGGGCTGATAATTGCTTGCAAGCCCAACGACATCTCCCTTAAACACTGCCATTACACTTAGGTCTGTTGTGCCCAGTACAGTCAACGTCGCCTTCCCAGAGCCGGGTTCCGTCTCGCTCAGCGTGTAATCCTTATCCAGAGTTGCCTTTGCACCTTTACCATTGTACACGACCCATTCACTGAATTTCACATAGCTGTCCTTCAGTGGTGTGGCAGTCAGCTCCACCGTGTCACCATTCTTCAGGTCTGTAAGGTTGCTGGTACTCGTCACCGTGCCGTAGTTGAGGGAATTGGCTTTCAGCGTTACCTTGACCCCTGACACTTCCGCCGCAAAGGCGGTAGAAACCGGCAGAAGCTGTACGCACAGGAGAAATGCTAACAGCAATGCCAATAATTTATGTCCTTTCATACTTACCTCCAGTTCCGTGTGCTTTTACTTACCTGATGATCCGCCACGGTATTGTTTTCCACCATTTTATCCCATAGCTGCTGGGAAGTGCTGCGCTGATAAATGACACGGACAGTATAGGTTCTGCTATCAGAACCCAGGGTCACCTTGTAAGTAATTGGCATCGACAGATTCACGACCTCTCCCGAAACAGGACTTACCACTGCACCAGCGGGAACTGTGACAACGGGCACCACGCGGGTCACGTCAGTGCCGTCCGGCAGCGTGATCGTTATTGTACCGGCGGAATCGTCGATCACCCCTTCAACGCCCAAGACCTTGAAGGCTGTGATTCGTGCTGTGGCCGGCGTCACAGGGTCTGTATTGCCGCCGCTTGCGCTGATGCGCTGGCCCTCTTTGTTATACACATTCACCGTATAGGTGCGCGATACAACATCAGAGCCGTTGACCGTATAGCGAACCTCGCTGGAAAAATCCTGTTCCAAGCCAGGGGCAGGACTGCACACAGTTGTTCCCTTGCCCAACGTGATGGACGGGATCAGTTTTGTTGTCGTGAGTCCGCTGTCATCAACGCCATTGACGACAATCGTTCCCTTTTGGTCGTCGATCGTTCCCTTATAGGTCGTACCGTTGACCGTCAAGGAGAAGGCACTGATGGATGCCTGTCCCTTTGCAACGACCTTGATCCGATACGTCTTTGTTGCTGTGCCATCCTGCGATTTGATCACGAAGCTCGTCCAATCGGAGAGATCCATGGCAGCCTTGCCGTCAAGGGCAGGAGTTGCCGTTGCTCTATAAGAAATATCAGCAAAAATATGCATCTCTGTAACATCTTTTCCGGCATCCACATTCAGTATGATGTCTGCGCCGGATTTCGTTTCTGTTACTGTCCTGCCGATAATTGACAATGCCCGCGAATTCTTATCCTCCAGTGCCAATGTGTCCAAATACAGCTCCGCACCGCTCGCATCAAGGTCATCCTTTAGCGTAACGGTAAGCGCATAAACATTCTCGGTTTTGCCATCTTCCGCACGAACCGTAAAGTTATATTCTGTATTGGCCGTAATGGTCATGGGCAGATTAGGAGCAACAAGGGTCGCACCCTCGGACAACGTCAGCTTCGGCGTGACGCGAACGAGCGGTGTCCCTGCGGGCAGTTCCAGTGTGATCGTATTTTTACCACCTGCTGTGGCAGCCTCTTTTATGACACCATGCCTACCTTCAAGCTCAAACCCATAGATACGCGCTTCAGAAGAAAGTGTTTTGGCGAAGTCATGCTGCTTGTACCAAAGATGATACGGTGTACCCTGGCCACCTCTTTCAAGGAAGTTCAAGTACCACTGCAAGGCATAACAGCCCTCATAGGTCGCAAGCGCATTGGGGCTAAGCTCTTTCGCTTCATGCTTAAATCCGTTGCCAGTTGAAAACATGTCCAGCCATTGCGTGACGATGCTCTTGCTGCCATTGCTAAAGCGCGGATCTGTATATGGATCGATACCAGCTGCGCACAAGCCGCAGATCGTCCAGGATATGACTTCGCTGTTGATCGTCCCCCACGACTTGATCGTATAGTCGTTAGAGACTTTTTGCGCGAGGTACTCAGTGCCATCCTCAAGCCACTGTCTCACCCGACTGCCGTATGTTGGATCCTCTTGATAGGGGCCCAGAGCGAACATGTTGGATGCAACGCCATCCAGCTTCATAAAGCCCTTGTCGATCCCCTTTGGTGTTTGTTCCAAAAGATACTCAACCATAAACGCCCGATTATGCTCGGTATCCTCCGGCAGTGTGTAATTGCCAATATCCAGTGCCAGCAAACCAAATTGCACACCATTCAGAGAAACGGTCGTCTGGCACAGGTTTGCCACAAGGTTATCAATTTTGTTCCCCTGTGCATCGACAAAAGGCTCTCCGTCATTATACTGCGCAAGGTTTGAGCAATCATAGCCGCGGGCTGTCAGCATCAAGGTCACGCGCGCAAGATCCGTCATAATCCCTTTCGGGCCGAGTTTTCGATTCGCTATGATCTCCGCGATAGGGAATCCATTATTGGTGTTTGGCTCCTGCAAGTTCTCATATAAGCCAAGATTCAACCATTCCCAATCCTCAAGCTGCCCATCCTTCTCTCTATATGCGGTGATAATACCGTTAAGGATATCCTGCATCCGCTCCTTTTGCGGATTGTCTACCGGCTGGCTGGAAACCGTGACAGTGACGACGTAGTCTTTTCGGTCGCCATTCTGTGCCGTTACCGTATACCTTACAGGATTTGTAAAGTCCTGTACTTCACCAGATGCAGGAGAGACTGTTGCATATTGGGGGAGTTCAATCGTCGGAGCAAACCGCTTGGACGTTCCCGTTGGAAGCTCTAAAGAAACCGTACCGGCTGCATGGTCTATATTGCCCTTTAGGGTACCAAATCGAAATGCAACAAGGCGGTTATTTGTCGCGGCAGGAATTTTCTTTACAACAACAGAATAATCCTTGCAGTTCGTACCATTCTCAGCCGTGACTCTGTAGATGATTGGCGTTTTTTCTGAATTTTGGAAGTCCTCACCGTTCAGTGCTTCAACTTTCGCATCATAAGAGCAAGTGTACTCGCTTTTCAGCAGGCTCCAATCCGTCGCATAAGGAATTGTTACAGTGATCTGCTCTCCGTTCCAGACAATGCTTTCCTCTTCAATGCCTGTGGTATAAGACAGAAGATCACATTCGGCAGAGTTCCCCTGTGTGATGTCCAATTCATATTTACGGGAAAACTGCAGGCTATCTTTATTGGCATCTTTGGCTGCAAAAGCGGAGCAATCATTGTCAATCACAAGGTATTTTGCTTTTTTGAGGTCGATCCTTCCCGACGAGTCCGGAACAACCTCGCTTTTTGCACTGTCAAGATACGTTAAAGCAGTACCTGTATACTCTACATCAACGCTCGTCAGCCACGGGCTGTCAGCAGGAAGGTGTAAGGCTATCTTATTGCGTTCATCATCAATCGTTGCGATGCGACCCGCAGCACTAAAATAGTTTACGCCAAAGACAGGCGAACCGCTTCGTATGCGTATGACATAATTCGACCTTATGATACCGTTTTGACTATCCCCGTATACACGCGTGGTCGCAGGATCCTTTGCGGTCAGTGTAATAATACTTATACCGTTGACGCTCCAAGCCCCCGATAGAGATACCTGCACCGCAGTCGGATCCGCAACTCCATATTTGATGGCACCTTGCATTTTATTCATGTCAAGGCCATCTGGGACAGTCAATACATAAGAACCATCAGCTTGCAGCACGCCTTTGATATTGGCCGCCTCAATACTCTCAAGAGCCGGCGATGGAATTTCCTGCTGTGCATACTGAATGTAATAAGGAAAGACTGTATCAAAAATTGCTTCCGCTTGTTCTGCCGAAAAATAATTGGCGTTGCGAATCCCTGTGGCTGCCTTTTCTACAGTATACGAACTACTGCTTATCGGATACTTTGTATTACGGGTATGTATATAAGGCTCAAGACCAAATGACAAGCTAATCAGGCTTCTTCGTGCTGCAGGATGAGGACCACCCTGCAATGCGGGAAAATCATGCTCATCATACAACTTCCAATACAAATCAGAAATCGCGTCATATGCGTTCAGGCACTTTTCTCCGGCAGTTGTGTAGTCAGACAATTCACTGGAAGTTTGATATGTACGCTTTTCCGGAACGGCAATGATAAAAATATCACACTGTCGCCCATCGGCAGCGACAATTCGCTGCCGAACCGGTTTATAGTAATCTGCTTTATCGAGTGTAATGTCTACGCCATCTTGCTGACGTGTGAGAGTCAATGTCAGCTTAAAATCGGAAGATTTTGTTCCATCAGCACCAGGAACTTCTATCACTTTTACAAGCGACCCCCAATACAAGTACTGCATATCACGCACTTGAAGGAATTGAAGGTCGCCAGCATCCGGATACTCTTTTGCGGTAATCTTTACTGCCGTATAATTCGATGAATCTGAATTATCATCATCGCCTATCGTATTATATGCCCCACCGGGCCAGTATGAAGGTGCTGAGGGAATTGTTTGCTCGGCAGCGTAGCCAACAGTCACCGTATTGAGCAGGAGGATGATGCTTATAAGGAGTGTTGACACTCTTGTAATTCTACGTTTCATCATTATGTCATTCGTTTGTAAGAGCGCACAGTCTCTGAATTCGATGGAATGCGGCGGCGTACCCTAAAACGGGCATTTCGGTTAACCTTTAGGTACGCCGCCGCATATTAGCGTCTAAAATGTCTTACCACATCGGGGCGTTGATGTCATAACCATAATCGCAGGTATAACGCCAGGTCACAACATCGCCGGGGATGAGCTTCCAACCGCTAATACCAATCATGGGAACAACAGTCTGGCCGCCACGGGTGACCTGATACATCCAGCCACCGGCGCCTCCGCCGAGCATCGTTGCCGTGCTATTCATATCAAGAACACCGATGGAGGAAATATATGAGGAGCTTCCACTAAAATCGAAGCCGGTGCGTGCAGCCTTGAATGCATTCAGCAGTTCGTAGGGCGTATTGCCTGCGTTGACAGTAGTAGTGAGGGTACGGTACTGTGCAGCGGTCATCGGGCTCATGCTCGTGCACATATTATCCATCTGCTGCACCTTTTCGGCCGCATTTGCCTTCTGCTCATCAGTGACATCATCGAGCATTCCGGAACTGCCGTACACAGTGCCATCCAAAGCGGAGAAAGCTCTCGCATTTTCATACTCGAAATTCATGGTAACGGTAAACGTGGAGGGATATGCGGAAACATAGTAAGTCTTTGTGCTGCTACCAACAACACCGATACTCACAACACTGGTGAAATCTACATTGCCCGTGTAAGGGGATGCGGTCGCAACCTGCACCCCATTGATCAGCAGTGCAGAACCAGAAAACGCAAAGGTAGTCTGAACGCTGCTGAAGTTCGTATCGTTGGGGAGCTGTCCATAGCTATAATAGGCATCATACTGGGAGCCGGAGCTAACGCTCACGACATCATTCTCGAACGTGACGCCGAGAGCTGTAATGGTCAGATCGCCTTCGGCGGTTGTAGCCGCAAAAGCGGTCACGCTGAGACTCAAAGCCATGACCATTGCCATAAAAATGGCTAAAATTCTTTTTTTCATGTTATTCCTCCTGTTTTTGTTTTATTTTTGCCCGTTTTAGGGTAACCGACAGTAAAAGCACTTGCCTTTTTCAAGATGACTGTGAAATTATGACTTCGTAGTGGCGTCCTCCACCAGAAGAATCAACGTAGAAGTCATGGGATCCTTTCTCAAAATCAAGCTGCAATGTGATTGGCGATAATGTTCCAACCAATTCATCGTCTACATACAGTGCATTTCCGTTGAACATAGCAGTAACATAAACACTGGACATATCTTCGCTTGCCGGAATTGCAGCACTTGCCTGATACCGAATAGCAAAAGTGTCTTCCGCCGAACTCCGTTCTGTGATGGAAGCAACGGTAAAGCTGGTACCTTTGTGTTTTAGAACCAATGCGCAAGGAGAGGATAGGTCCTCTTCTATTTCTGCATACATAACTTCGTTGTCTGAATCCTGCTCTCCACAGCCCGCCAAGCACAGCGACACGCAAAGCAGAGCCAGCACTACACAGCATATTTTCTTCATAAAAGCTTCCTCCTCACTCAGAGCGGATGGCCTCGTTGGGGCTGATGAGCGTTGCCTTTCGCGCGGGGATCCATGCGGCGGCAATGGCCACACAGCCGGAAAACGCCACACCGCAGACCGCCAGCCACCAGGGCAGCACGCACCGCAGCTCACGGGACGCGAAGATCACCGGTATCAGCCACTTGGCGATAAAGCTCAGCACCAAGCCTGCCGCGCCGCCTATCACGCCTACGATCAGTGCCTCCGAGAGAAACATCTTGAAGATGTCGCTGCGAACGGTGCCCAGCACCTTCAGCACGCCAATTTCGCGCGTTCTCTCCGTAATGGACATCATCATGGTGTTTGCCACGCAGATGGCGGAGATCAGGACAGCGATGCCGCCCAGCGCGCCCAGCATCCCCTGGATCTGGCGGGACTGTGTGCGCACCGTCTCCAGCATGTCATTGAGGGAGTAGGTGTTCAGACCCGTGTCACGGATCAGCTTGACGATACGCTGCACGTCGTTGACGTTTTTGACCTTGACCCAAACCAAGTCGTAGGTAGGACCGTTGGCCTTCTCCTCCGCTGTTTTAGTCTGGGCGGTGGCTCCTATGTAATTGGCGTTGGCCTGCGTCATTTCCTGTAAGCGGTCGAAGGACATGAACGCGGCGGTGGCGAAGTTGTTATTCAGGGTGGAGCAGATGCCTGTCACCCGCAGGGTATACAGGTTGCTGGAGGGCAGTGCCCGTCCGTCGGTGTCGGCCTTCGGCTCGCCGGTCAGGCTGGAGGAATCGAAGGTCATGCGGACAGGCACTTCCAGCAGATCAATCAGGGCGTTGCCATTCTCGTCTACTGCCAGTTCCCAATCCTTTGCCTTGTTGGCAAGGCCAGCCGCCACGTCGTCGGTAAACAGTACCTCCGGATGCAGGCGCGTGCCGTCCCCGGCCATAACGCCCCGCTCCGGCGTCAGCATGAAGTTTTCCGCCGTGGTCATGTCAATGCCGTAAACGCGCACCATGTTGACATAGTTGCCGGACACGATATAGGCGGACTGCTGATAGACCGGCGTTACCGCCTCCACACCGTCAATGCCTCGGAACGCCTCCAGTGCCTTGTCGTTCAGCAGTGCCTTGCGTCCGTAATCGCCGGTGGCAGGCGTCACATCGATCTTTGTCAGGCTGCCCAGTGCCTCGATGCTCTCGCGGTACGCCTGCTCATAGCCCAGACCTACGGAGATCAGCACCACGATACACATGACGCCCACCGCCATGGATAGGGCTGTCAGCGCCGTGCGGGTCTTTCGTCGGAACAGGTTGGTGCAGCCGTAGCGAAACAGGTCTTTTGGCTTCATACATTCCCGTCCTTATTGCTTCCGTCGTAGGTCAGCGGCTTCTCTCCCATATCCGGTGCGCCGCCGTCCGCGTCAAAGTCGTCGTCAAAATCGTCCAAGGCAGCGGTGTTTTCAGCACCGGGCCCGATCTCGCCGCGCTTATAGCGGATGATGACATAGACCACAATGCCGATCAGGATGAGTGCAAGGATCGCTATCAGCAGCCACAGCCACCAGCGGCTGCCTGTGCCGTCTTTATTTGCGTTGACGCTGTTGGCATCTGTATCCGCAGAGCTTTCCGCCACGCTCAGCGGCACGGAGATGTCCTGAGAATACGTCTCGCCGTTGGCGTCCTCATACTGGAGGATCATCTTTCCCACAAACGCGCCGATCTTGGAGAAGCCCACCGTCACATCGGCACTGGTGGAGCCGCCTGCCAGCAGGTCACCCACATAACAGGGGGTGGAGGCGGTCATGCCGTCCGTGGCCAGCACCCGGATATTCATAGCCTTGGCGCGGCCCATGTTGGTCAGCGGCACGGAGATGGTAGCTTCCTTATCCTTGCTGGGTGTGCCGTACACCTCCGGCGTACCGGCCAGAATGTCCATCTTCTGGCTGATGGGCAGCATGATGTTCTGCGCCGCCTTACCGGCCACCGCCTCGGTGGTCTCATAGGTCAGGTTGATGCCCAGCATGGCGGGGCCTACCTCCGCGTCCTGCTTGGCCATGATCTTGTATTTCAGGATCGTCGTACCGCCCGGCTTGATGGAATCGGCATAGGCGGTATCCGTGCCGCCTACGCACAGCGTCAGGCCGGGGGAATTGGTAAATACCAGGCTGGAGATGATTTTCTTGGCCGTGTCATACTTGGAGTTGTTGATCAGGGTCAGGCGCAGCTCCGTCTCCTCGCCTGCCATCAGGCCGGATACCTCGGTATCGTCCACATACAGCTTATAGCTCTGCACCATCACCGACATGGCGGAGGCGTCATAGCCGTCGATCACGGTAAACTGCGTGGAGAAGGAGCCCTCCGCAGGGGCGCTGTTCTCGAAATAGTTGGCCTTGAATTTAATGGACTTGTTGCCGGAGGTGGCAAAGGGCGACACCGTGAAGGTGTAGTCCAGATACTTCACCTCGCCGCTGGCCCAGTAGTCGAAATACTTGCCTAAATTGGTGGAGTCGATCACGAAGGGGAACTCGTCCAGCGCGGCGGACACCACGGGATAGACCGTCACGCTGGTCAGGGTACCGCCCACATTGATCACGGGGATCCGCATGGAGATAGTCTGATTGGGTGTGCCGGTAGGCACGGTATAGGAGCCGCCCGCGTTGGTACCCGCCACCTGAAGGCTGCCGAAGGAGGTGGTGACGCCGGACATATTGCCGTTGTCGGTGACGGTCACATAGGCACTGACCTTGAAGGTCACGTCCTCGGTGATAGTGGTGCCGTTCACGGCATCCTCCCGCCACACGGTGGCGTTGATCTTAAAGGGCACAGCGTAGCGTCCCTTACTGGCGAACTCGCTGACCTTGAACTCGAACCACACCTCCGCCGTGGAGTTGTAGGACATATCCTTTAAGTGCTGCACATCGCTGGCGTAGATCAGCTCAAAGGGCCAGTTGGACACGCTGGCGTCGGTAGGCACATCGGGATAGATGTTGATGTTGCGCAGCATGTATTTCTCGCTGGGCAGATATTCCTTGTTGACCGCCAGCGGCAGCACGATCTTCACCACCTGACCGGGAACGCCTTTTGGGGACTGTGCGCCGGTATCCATCAGGATCAGGGCGTTGGCGTCGCTGGGTATGACCTTGATATCCGTGTTGGGCTTTTCGTCCGTAACCGAGACCCCGCTGACGCCGGCATCCTCTCCGTTTTCGTAAGACGTGTAAGCCTCAATGGTGCTGTCATCTATAACATCCTCTGTGACTTCTTCCGCCATAGCAACGGCGGGCAGCAGGGATACTGTCATCCATACGCAGATCAACAGGGCCAGTACCCGTTTTACCGTTTCTCTCTTCACTGTGTGCGCTCCTCTCCGGTGTGGTGATTTTCTATCTCTATCTTTCCGTCGCTGAAATAGACGGTACGATCCGTGTAACACTGCATCTGCGGGTCATGGGAGCTGAGGATGAAGGTGGTGTTCCTCTCCCGGAAGATCTCACACAGCAGCTCCATGACCTCCTGGCCGGTACGGCTGTCCAGGTTTCCGGTAGGCTCGTCCGCCAACACGATGGAGGGCTCGGTGATGATGGCGCGGGCGATGCTGACGCGCTGCTGCTGACCGCCTGACAGCTCCGCAGGCCGGTGATCTACGTGTCCGCGCAGTCCCACGCGGCTCAGGGCCTGCCACGCCAGCCAGTTCCGCTCCTCCTCCGGTACGCCTCGGATGGCCAGCGGCAGCGCCACATTCTCCAACGCCGTATACTGGGGCAAATTATTGTAGTTCTGAAAGACGAAGCCGATATAGCGGCGGCGGAACCTTGTCCGCTGTTCCTCGTCCATAGCCTCCAGGTGATGCTTGCCTCGGACAATGATCTCACCCTCCGTGGGCGGCTCAAGGCCTGCCAGCATATTCAGCATGGTGGACTTACCAGAGCCACTGCGGCCTGCGACACAGACAAATTCGCCTTGCAGCACGGACATGTCCACGCCATCCAGCGCGCGGACCGTGTTGCCGCCAACGGTGTAGTGCTTCTTCAGCCCCACCGTCCTGATGATGGTTTTTCGTTCACTCATAGTTCTCTCTCGCTATCTCAAATGTGGAGGGCGGCAGCACATAGTTCCGCTCCTCCGCCGTCAGGCCGAATTTGATCTTGATGCGCTCCAGCTTCCGTACCCACGGGTCGCCCAGTGCCCACAGCACCAGAAACGTACACAGCCCGTGGCAGAAGTCGAAGAAAAAGCCGGATAGATAGGCCGCGCCTATCGTCTGCCAGGTAAGGGGGCTTACATACCCGATGATGAAATACAGGTTCATGATCCAGCCGTACAGAAAGCCGGACAGGAAACCATAAAGGCACAGCCGCAGGGGCGCGTGGTCGGTAAGCTGCCGCACAAAATGCAGCAAATCGCCCCGGTTGGTATTCTCCGGGCACAACCTGTCCCACCATTGCGCTGCAAAGTGACGGCGGCTTCTGCCTTTGAATACGCCGGCATTTTGCAGAATACCCGCCAGAAAGCCCACCAGTCCCCATGTGAACATCTGCCATGGCGTCCACGGACCCTGTCCGAAAATGAAGTTGCTGACAAAGGCGGTCAGCGCGCCGGTAAGAAAGCCCGCCTCCGGCCCGAAGGCCACCGCCGTGATGATAATGATGGCGGAGCAGGGCTTGAAGTTGGGCAGCGGGATGATCTCAAACACGGTGCGGCCTACCACGGCAATGGCCGCCATCACCGCAATCGGCACCAGCTCGCGAGCCTGGGGCTTCTTCTTATCAAATACCAGTATGAAGGGGATGGCGGAGGCCAGCAGGAAGAAAAGCCCCAGCAGAATATCGGAGTTGAGGATAACGTAATCCCAGAAGGTGCGTGACCCCACCGGATTGACCGCGGGACGGTGACTATGGTAATAGCCGAAGGCCGCCATCAGGGCGGGCAGCACCAGCAGGATCACCCACGCGGCGGCTCTGGTTCTTTTGCTGACAAAGAGCTTCGACACGACGCGATCACCTCCTCGCAGGTAATGTCCATGGGGAAGTGCTCCGCCGCGATACGGTTGGCGTCGGTGGTATAGAACCGGTTCCCGGCAAAGAAGTCGTGGGGCTCGCCCTCGGAGAGCAGCAGCCCGTCAAACATCAAGGCGCAGCCTGTGGCGTACCGGGCGGCGAATTCTACATCGTGGGTCACCACCAGAATAGACGCGCCCTCCCGGCACAGCGCCAGCAGCGCCGCCGCGTCGGCGGGATCGATGGGCTTGGCCTTGCTGCCCCGGGGATTCCGGGTAAAAAACGCGAAGGTATTTGCCCCGATGGACAGCGCGGTCTTCACCATCGCCGCGTTTCCGCCGGATGCGGAAAGATGACAGCCAAAATAACCCAAAACACTCACTCCTTTTTGGGTATTATAGCATATTCCACGGGAAAAAGCAAATTTTCTCTTTCCCCCGGCAGCGCAGATGTGCTATAATGTCAGGAATAACTGCCGGGAGGAATCCGCATGCCCAAGTCAGACAATCAGAAGCTGAAAATCCTGTACATCCTCGACTACCTGCAAAAAAATTCTCACCAGGATCACCCGGTGAGATCGTCGGAGCTTCTTTCCATGCTGGAAGAGCACGATATTGTCTGCGACCGCAAGACCGTCTACTCGGACATCGCGGCCCTGCAGGATTACGGCGTGGACATTCTCTCCATTCCCGGAAAGAACGGCGGCTACTACATCGCCTCCCGGAATTTTGAGCTGCCGGAACTGAAGCTGCTCATCGACGCCGTCCAGTCCAGCCGGTTCCTCACGGAGAAAAAGTCCCGGGAACTGATCGAAAAGCTGTGCAGCCAGTGCAGCGTCCACGACGCAAGGCTCATGCGCCGGGACGTGCTGGTTTCCGGGCGGGTCAAAAGCATGAACGAATCCATTTACTTCAACGTGGACGCCGTTCAGGAGGCCATCGCCCAGAATAAGCAGATCACCTTCCGGTATTTTGACTGGGACTTGGGCGGCAAACGGAAATACCGGGACAAAAGCTATCAGGCAAGCCCCTACGGATTGTGTCAGGACAATGAAAACTGCTATCTGCTCGCCCACTCTCTGCGTCACGGCGCGACCTCCTACCGCCTTGACCGCATGAGCAATATCCGCCTGACGGAGGAAAGCCGCACCCCCTGCCCGGAACTGACGGGCAAGGCATTGGCGGAACATGCTTCCCGGCTGTTTCAGATGTTCTCCGGGGAGGAAACCGCCGTGAAGCTGCGTTTTGACCGGAGTCTCATCAACGTGGTGGTTGACCGCTTCGGCAAGGACATTATCTTAATTCCCGACGGGGACGATCATTTTGTCTTTACCGTCAACGTGGCGGTGTCCCCCATGTTCCTAAGCTGGGTCATCGGCTTCGGCGGCAAGGGGAAAATTTTGTATCCCCAA
>ENA-OPBD01000520-OPBD01000520.1-human-gut-metagenome-genome-assembly--contig:-NODE-520-length-25620-cov-7.770507_pt1 | contig 25620 bp, 16 predicted proteins | sample MGYA00241062_ERZ501440 | MGnify/ENA primary metagenome ERZ501440 (study PRJEB25962, sample SAMEA2042628) | human gut metagenome | biome: human gut; feature: human-associated habitat; material: faeces...
CCAGAGGCGCCGCCTCTGGACTCCGCAAGGGGCATTGCCCCTTGACCCTTTTTTGCGTCCCGGCTTGAGCGCGTTCCCCTGCTATCCTTTATCCCTAATCCGCCTATCCTTTCCCCAGCATTATAGCAAAAAATCCTTCCACTAACAACCCTTAGCCGAAGCGGCCCGTGATATAATCCTCCGTCCGCTTATCCCGCGGCATCGAGAACAACTGATCCGTCGCCCCAACTTCCACCATATCCCCCAGCAGGAAGAATGCCGTTGTGTCCGCAATGCGCAAAGCCTGCTGCATGTTATGCGTCACAATCACAATGGTGTACTTCCCCTTCAGCTCCATGCACAATTCTTCAATCTTGCTCGTCGAAATCGGGTCAAGCGCCGAGGTGGGTTCGTCCATCAGCAGCACCTCCGGTTCAACCGCCAGCGCGCGCGCAATGCAAAGTCGCTGCTGCTGACCGCCGGAAAGCCCCAAAGCGCTCTTGTTCAGGCGGTCTTTCAGCTCGTCCCAAATGGCGGCGTTCCGCAGGCTGCTTTCCACAATTTCGTCCAGCTGCGCCTTGCGGTGGATGCCATGCGTGCGCGGGCCGTAGGCAATGTTGTCGTAGACGCTCATGGGGAAGGGGTTGGGCTTCTGGAACACCATGCCGACGCGCTTGCGCAGCAGGTTCACGTCCATGCTGCCGTAAATGTCCTCGCCGTCCAGCGTGATGCTGCCCTCGACGCGGCAGTCGGGGATGAGGTCGTTCATGCGGTTGAGCGTCTTCAGCAGCGTCGATTTGCCGCAGCCGGACGGCCCGATGAACGCGGTGATTTTGCCGCGCTCAATGTCGAGGTTGATGCCGTGCAGGGCGTGGAATGCGCCGTAGTAGAGGTTCAAATCCTTGATGGCAATCTTTACGTCCGCGGGCGTATCAGCCGGATGTGCGGTTTTGCTCTTGATGGCTTCCTGCATGTCGATAATCATGATGCTTTTCCTCCGATTTTGCGGGAAATCAGGCTGGACAGGCTGTTCAGCCCCAGCACGAGCAGCAGCAGCACCACGCCCGTGGCGTACGCTTGGTCGTAATGCAGCCCCTCCAGCGACAGCTGATACATATGAACCGCCAGCGTGCGCCCGGACGAGAGCAGAAAATGCTTGGGCATGTCCGCGACCGTGCCGGCGGTAAACAGCAGCGCGGCGGTTTCACCCACGATGCGGCCAATCGCCAGCACCACGCCGGAGAGAATGCCCGGCATGGCGGGCGGCAGCACGATTTTGATGACCGTGCGCAGCTTGCCCGCGCCTAAGCCGAAGCTGCCCTCGCGGTAGCTGTCTGGGATGGAGAGCAGCGCTTCTTCGGTCGTGCGCAGAATCAGCGGCAGCACCATGAGGGAGAGCGTCAGCGCACCGGAGAGCAGAGTCAGGTTGATGCGCAGGGCGGTGAAAAACACCATGCCGAACAAGCCGTAGATGATGGAGGGGATGCCCTGCAGGGTTTCGGCGGTCAGGCGGATGGTACGCACCAGCGGCGAGTTGCGTTTGGCATACTCCGCCAGATAAATCGCGCCGCCCACGCCAATTGGGATAGCGACAAGCAGCGCAACCAGCGCAATCAGCAGCGTGTTGATGATGGCGGGCAGCATCGACTGGTTTTCCGTCGTGTATTTCAGGCTGAACAGCTCCGGCGTCAGGTGCGGAATGCCCTTGACAAGCAGGTCAATGACGATGGCGAGCAGGGCGAAAATCGTAATCAGCACCGACAGGCGGCACAGCAGCCGCAGCAGCGCGCTGGCCGGATGACGCAGCCAGCGGTTGCCTTCATTGCGGAAGAAATTCTTGATGGGATGCGCGCGGTACGCGGGGGCGGTCATCATTGCTGGTCCCTCCTTTTCAGCACGGAGAAGGAAGCGTTGATCAGCAGGATAAAGACGAACAGCACAATGCCGGCGGCAATCAGCGCCTCGCGGTGCAGCCCTTCGGCGTAGCCCATCTCGATGACGATGCCGGAGGTGAGCGTGCGGATGCCGCTGAGCAAATCGGAGGTCAGGCGCGGCTGATTGCCGATGACCATCTTGACCGCCATTGCCTCGCCGATGGCGCGGCCAATCGCCAGCACAACCGATGCCAGAATGCCGGATTTTGCCGCCGGGACAGTCGCGCGGAACACGCTGCGTTCATCCGTCGCGCCCAGCGCCAGCGAACCCTCGTAGTAGGAGTTCGGCACGGCTTTGACGGCGGCGGAGGTCAGCTGGATGATGGTCGGCAGAATCATGATGCCCAGCAGCAGCGATGCTGTCATGATGCACTGCCCGCGTCCGCGTCCGCCGAACATCTCGCGGATGAGCGGCACAAGCGTCGTCAGCCCAAAGAAGCCGTAGACAATCGACGGCACGCCTGCCATCAGCCCAATCATCGGCTCGATGATCTTCCGCAGGCGAACCGGGCAGAAGCGCGCCAGATAAATCCCCGCGAGAATGCCGACTGGCGCGCCGAAGAGCAATGCGCCGCCTGTGACGTAGAGCGAGCCGACAATCATCGGCAGAATGCCGAAAATATTGTTGGCGGGCTTCCACGTCGTCCCGGACAGGAACGCGCCCAAATCATATTTCGTGAAGAACGGCAGTCCGTTCAGAAACAGAAAAACGCAGATCAGCGCGACGGCCGCGATGGAGAACGCCGCTGTCGCCGCAAAGACCCAGCGCATGACCTGCTCCTTGACTTTCATGGCCATTGATTCCTTCTTTCTTCATGCTTTCCCGCTATTTAGGATAGCACGGGAATGTAAAATGCGCGGGCGGTGAAATGTAAAGAGCGTGTAAAATCGTGAGAAGAAGGTGAAGAAAGGGGGAATGGGGACGCATGGCATGAAAAAAAGTGCAGAAGATGCGGCGAAAACTTCCGGCATTATTAATACTATTTCCAAATTCACCCGCGCCATCTGCTTGCGCCTTTTCCGCGCTTGCGTCCGCTCATTCCGCTTAGCGTAGCGCTGCTACGCTGCGTTTCATTCGCGTTAGCCAGCGCGAAAAATTCGCTTCGCATCTTGGCGCATTCTCATTTGGAAATAGTATAAAAAGGAAGCAAACCGCCCTTGCTGCCGTACAGCACCCTGAATTAACACAATCTTAACCTAACCTGCCTTTCCGCCTTTACATTCCCGCGGTATCATACAGGCGTACCCAAGGAAAAAGACAAGGGCAACAGGACATCAGGAAGGTGTCCCGGATAGAAAGGAAGGTTTTCTGCAATGAAGAAGTTTGCTGCTATCCTGCTTTCGCTCGTGCTGACGCTCACCGTCGCGCTGGCGGACTCCATCTACGTTGTTTCCCGTGAGGACGGCTCCGGCACGCGCGCCGCGTTCATCGAACTGACGGGCGTTGAGCAGAAGGACGCTGACGGCAACAAGGTCGACATGACCACCGTCGAAGCGGCTGTGTACTCCGGCACGTCCGAAGTCAAGACCACGGTTTCGCAGGACGTTGCTGCCATCGGCTACATCTCCCTCGGCTCGATGGATGCGTCCGTGAAGGCGCTGAAGGTCGCCCGCAACCCCGAAGATGGTGCGGAAGCCGTCTATGTCGAAGCGACCCCTGAAAACGTCGCCAGCGGTGATTACGCCATCGCGCGTCCGTTCAACATCGCTTACAAGGCGGACAGTCTCTCCGCGACTGCGCAGGACTTCATCAATTGGATTCTCTCTGCCGAAGGTCAGGCGATTGTGACCGCGCAGAAGTACGTCGCCAAAGAGCCGGCTGAATATCAGGCGGCGCCCGTGGCAGGCAAGATTGTTATCGGCGGTTCTTCCTCCGTCGGCCCGCTGATGCAGAAGCTCGAAGAAGCCTACGAAGCACTCCACCCGGAAGTGGACATCGAAGTGCAGATTTCTGACTCCTCCACCGGTATGCGCGGCGCTGCGGACGGCTCGTTCGACATCGGCATGGCTTCCCGCGAAGTGAAGGCATCCGAGCTGGAAGCGGGTCTGACCCCTGTGACCATCTGCATGGACGGCATCGCGGTCATTGTGAATAACGGCAACGCAGTCGAAGGTCTGACGCTCAATCAGATTCGCGACATCTTCACGGGCGAAATCGTCGACTGGGACGAAGTCAAGTAATCAGCCAAGGACAAATCAAACGCCGAGCAGGTCGAAAGACTTGCCCGGCGCTTTTCAAATACCAAGTGCAATAAAAAAACAGGCGCTTCATGGAATCTTGGGGGAAGAGCAGCTTGGGGGCGCGTCTGCGGACGCGCAAAGTTACTGGCAGGGACGCTTCGCTGCCTGCGCCTTTGTTGGCGGCTTCCTTGGGATTGGTCGGACGCGGAACAGTTGGGGCGTTGCCCCAAACCCCACAAGGGACGCTGTCCCTTGACCCTGCAAGGGGCAATTGCCCCTTGACCCCTTTGCGCGATTGAGTTGAGTTCTCTTCCTTACTCCTTCCGCGTGGAGCTTTTTGGTGTTTTGCTGCCAGCAAAAACCGGGGATGCCGCCAAGCACCCCCGGTCAAATCCTCGATTATTGCAGCACAATGCCTTCCGCTTCCAGCTCCGCGCGGGTGCAGAGCCGCAGCGTCACAAAGTTCTGCTGGCAGATGATATAGCTGCCGCCTTCACGCGTGTCCTTGTTCTCCAGCGTCACGATGCCCTGCGCGATGCAGTCGTGGTCGGCGCAGCTGGCGTCGGTCATCTCGATGCTCGTCTCCGTGACGTGGATGATGTTCACGCACACGCCGTGAATCAGCCGGTAGTACCCGTCCTCCAGCAGCGGAATCGGCTCGTACGTCTTTGTGCCGACCGTCACAAGCAGGAACGCGACGGCTTCCGACGGGTCGCGAACCGCGCTTGCCATCGGGGAGGGCGCAATGCCGGGGTCAGTGCCGCGCGTCGCCGGGTTCAGCTTCGCGAAGCTCAGCGATTCGTTCGATGCCGCCAGAATCGCCTGTGCGTCGGCGAGGGTTTCCTGCGTCGTCGTCAATTCCGCCTCTGTCGCGGCCAGGGTTGCCTTTGTGGCTTCCAGCTCCGTCGTGGCGGTGGTCAGGCTGTCCTTCGTCGCGGCGAGTTCGTTTTCCGCGGTGGTCAGGCTGTCCTTCGTCGTGGTGAGTTCGGCTTCCTTCGCGGTCAGGGTGTCCTTCGTTGCGGCGAGTTCGGATTCCTTCGCGGTCAGACTGTCCTTCGTCGCGGCGAGTTCGTTTTCCGCGGTGGTCAGACTGTCCTTCGTCGCGGTGAGTTCGGCTTCCTTCGCGGTCAGGCTGTCCTTCGTCGTCGTGAGCTCGGCTTCCTTTGCGGTCAGGGTGTCTTTCGTCGTCGTGAGCTCGGCTTCGGTGGCGGTCAGCGCCGTCTTGGTGTCGGACAATTCCGTCGTGGCGGCGGCAAGGGTGTCCTTCGTCGCGGTCAGCTCGGTTTCAGTGGCGGACAGGCTGGTTTTTGTGTCGGACAGCTCCGTCTGCGCGGCAGTCAGCGTGTTCTGCGTCACCGCCAGTTCGGCTTCCGTCGCGGCGAGCGCTTCCTTCGTGTTCTCCAGTTCATATTCCTTTGCCGGCAGGGATGCTTTCAGCGTGTCCAGTTCGTTCTGCGTGGTGGACAGCGTGTCCTTCACTGCCGCCAGTTTGGTCTGGGTGATCATCAGCGTGTCCTTCGTGGATGCCAGCGTGGTGTCGCGGCTGTTCAGGGCAGTCTGCGTTTCGGCGAGGGTGGCTTCGGTGGACGCGAGGGTGCCCTTTGTGGCGGACAGCTCAGTTTCGCGGTCAGCAAGCGTGCCCTGCGTTTCGGCGAGGGTGGCTTCGGTGGACGCGAGGGTGTCCTTCGTCGCGGACAGTTCAGTTTCGCGGTCAGCAAGCGTACCCTGCGTTTCGGCGAGGGTGGCTTCGGTGGATGCGAGGGTGGTCTGGGTATCCGTCAAGGCGGCGGCGGTCGTGTCCAGCGTGGTCTGCGTCTCCGCGAGGGTCGCTTCGGTGGATGCGAGGGTGTCCTTCGCGGCGGACAGGCTGTTTTCGGTGTCCGCCAAGGTGGATTGGGTGGAGGACAGCGCGCTCTGCGTGTCCGTCAGCTGATTCCGGGTGTCCGTCAGCGAATTGTGGCTGACGATGAGACCGGCACCAAGTGCGATGGAAGAGACTGCCAGCACGATGGCGGCAATCATCCAGATGATGGTCTTTTTCCGGGCGGCAATGGGGCTCATAGCAATCCTCCTAACAAGCGACGAAAATGGGCAGAAAACTTCCGTTTTTTCCAGTTTACCACCATCGGGGGAAGTTGTCAATCTCGAATTTCGCGGAAACACAAAAAACGCCCCTCCGCCGACAAAAGCAGAGGGGGCAGGGGAAAGAAGATTATTCCTGCTTGAGCGCGTCGCGGCTGACGATGGTCATCGTGATTTCGCCCAGCGCAAGGCAGTTGTGGTCGGCGCTGGCGTTGACCAGTTCAATGCCGTCCGCGGTGATGTGGAACAGATTCATGTTGATGCCGTGAATCAGGCAGAAGTAGCTGCCCTCTTCCGGCATCGGGATGGGCGCGCAGGTCTGCTCGCCGACGGTGACGATGAGGTAGTTTTCCGCATCCAGCGCGGTGGTGTCCGTGCCGGTCAGGGTGGCAGCGTCGGTGGAGAGCAGGTGCAGGAAGAGCATCGGCTCCTTCGCCGCCACGGCGTTCGCCGCGACGCCATCCTTCGCCACCAGCGATTCCTTGATAATCGTAATCAGTGATTCGTTCGTGCCAAGGGCATCCTGCGTCAGTGCCAGCACGTTTTCCGTCGCGGCGAGGGTGTTCTGCACGTTCGCCAGTTCGTTTTCCTTCGCGGTCAGCTTCCGCAGCGGCCTTATCGTTCTGCGCGGCGGTCAGGGCATCTTTCGTCGCGGCCAGGGCATCCTGTGCGGCGGTCAGGTCAGCTGCCGCGGCAGTCTGCGCGTCCTTGGCGCAAAGAAAAAACCTCCGAAACACAGCCGCGTTTCGGAGGAAGAAAGATGCATATATAGAGGAAGTTACTTCTTCAGTTCAATCCCTTGACCCTTCAGCCGCGCAACCACGCCGTCAACAACCGCCTGCACTTCGTCGCGGGTGAGCGTGCGCTCCGGGTGCGAGAAGGAGAGGCGAATCGTGATGGTTTTGCCGGTGATGTCGCTGTATGTGCCCAGCACGGTCACCTTCTGCACCAGCGGGGAGTTCTCCGCCTTCACCGCGTCCAGAATCGGCTGGCAGCGATTGACCACGAAGGTCAAATCCTGCTCCATGCCGGGGAAGCGGGACGGCTCACGGTAGACGATGGGCGCGGGCGCGATGGACGCAAGCGCTTCCGTGTCGATTTCGGCAAACACAATTGCCGCCTTCTTGTCGATGTTCTTGCCGACAACCGGGTGCGCCACGCCGATTTCGCCGAGTTCAACGCCGTCCAGCACGATGGCGTTCAGGTTCTTCGGATGCTCATAGGAGTGGGTCGCGGTCATTGCGTGGAAGGACAAATCCTTGTGCAGGATGTCGCTCACGGCGACGCACAGCATGTCGCGCAGGCGGAAATACAGCGTTTCCACGTTATCGACCTTGCTGAAGAGCGTCACGCCCAGCTTCTTGTGCTCCTTCGCCAGCTTGTTCTCGTCCACGCCGTCGATGACGTGACCGATTTCAAAGATGCCGAACGACGGCGCATAGCCCGTGTTGCCCTTCACCTGGCACAGCTGGGTGGGAATCATGGAGCGGCGCAGCGTCTCAATGTTGGGGTTGGAGGCGTTGAGCAGCTTCACGTTGTCCTCGACGGCGATGCCGAGCTTCTTGTAGTCGTCGGCGTACTGCCAGATGTAGGAATGCACCTCGTGCAGCGAATAGCGCTTGACGAGGATGTCCTTCAATTTGTCCTCCACCGTCTTTTCAGTGGACATGCGAACCGGGTAGAGCGGGGATTCCGCCGTGTGCAGGTCGAAGTTGTCGTAGCCGTAAATGCGGGTGATTTCCTCGATGATATCCGCCTTGATGGTTACGTCCTTCGTCGCGCGCCAGGAGGGGACGTCCGCGGTGAAGGAATCGCCGTTGCGCGTCATGCCGAAGCCCAGCGCGGTCAGCGTGTGCATGATTTCGTCGGAGGAAATGTTGATGCCGGTATAGCGGTCAACAAACGCCTTGTCGAAGGACAATTGCACCTTCGGATAGTGGAAGGCGTACTCGTCGGTCAGGCGGGAGGTGACGCGCATCTCCGGGTCGTATTCCTGCAAAAGCTTGACGAAGCGGGCGATGGCGACGGTCGTCATTTCCGGGTCAAGGCTCTTTTCGTAGCGGGCGGAGGCGTCGGTGCGGTGGGCGAGGCGGACGCTGCTCTTGCGGACGGACGCCGCGTCGAAGGTGGCGGATTCCAGCGTCAGGCTCGTCGTGTCATCGACGATTTCGCTGTCCAGACCGCCCATGATGCCCGCGATGGCAACCGGCTTGTCGCCGTTGCAGATCATCAGCGTGTTCGGGTCGATGGTGCGCTCCACCTTGTCCAGCGTCTGGAAAGGGAAGCTCTCCGGGAAGCGGCGGATGCGGATTTTCTCCACCTTGCGGCTGTCGAAGGCGTGCATCGGCTGCCCCATTTCCAGCATCAGGTAGTTCGTCAGGTCGGCGAGGAAGTTGATGTCGCGCATACCGCAGTAGTTCAGGCGGATACGCATCGCCATCGGGCTGACGTGGCGGTTGATGTTCTCCACCCGCAGGCAGGAGTAGCGCTGGCACAGCGGGTCTTCAATCTTCATGTCGATGGCGGGCAGGTCATTGTACGCCGCCAAATCCGCCACGGGCAGGGCTTTCAGCGGACGGCCGGACAGGGTGGAGAATTCGCGCGCCATGCCGTAGTGCCCCCACAGGTCGGGACGGTTCGTCAGGGACTTGTTGTCCACCTCGAAGATAATGTCGTCGATGGGGTAGAGCGCCTTCAAATCCGTGCCGCAGGGAACATCCTCCGGAATGACCATGATGCCGGAATTGTCGTCGCTGATGCCGATTTCCTTCTCCGAGCAGCACATGCCGTAGGAAGTGTACCCGGCGAGCTTGCGCGGGCTGATGGTGATGTCGCCCAGCTGCGCGCCCACCTTCGCGAACGCGGTTTTCATGCCCAGCTGCACGTTCGGCGCGCCGCAGACCACGTCGGTCAGCTGCCCGTCGCCCGCGTCCACCTTCAGCAGGTGCAGCTTGTGGGATTCGGGGTGATTCTCTACGCTGACGATCTGCGCGGCGACAACGCCGGACAAATCCGCGCCCTTGTGGAAAATTTCATTCTCAACTTCCGCCGTGGACAGGGAGAACTGGCGAATCAGCGCCATTTTGTCAAGACCCGTCAGGTCAACGAAGTCGGAAATCCAGTTCATTGAGATCAGCATGTTCGTCTTTCCTCCGCATTACTCGTCGTCCGTGAACTGCGCCAGGCGCGTCAGGCTGCCGCTGTTCAGGTCGCGAATGTCCTTCACGCCGTACTTCATCATGGCAAGGCGCGTCATGCCCAAGCCGAACGCGAAGCCGGTGTACTGCTCCGGGTCGATGCCGCCGGCTTTCAATACTTCGGGGTGAATCATGCCGCAGGGGCACAGCTCCAGCCAGCCGGAATGCTTGCACGACGGGCAGCCCGTGCCGCCGCAGATGAGGCAGGAAATATCCAGCTCAAAGCCCGGCTCAACGAACGGGAAGAAGCCCGGACGCAGGCGGACTTTGATGTCCTTGCGGAACACCTCGCTCAGCATCGTTTTCATGAAGTAGATCAGGTTCGCGATGGAAATATCCTTGTCCACCATGATGCCTTCCATCTGGAAGAACGTGTTCTCATGGCAGGCGTCGGTCGCCTCGTTGCGGAAGCAGCGGCCGGGGAAAATCGCCTTAATCGGCACGCCGTCGTTCACCAGTGCGTCGCGGTAGCGGCGGTAGATGGCGTTCTGGGCGGCGGAGGTCTGCGTCTTGAGCAATTGCCCGTTGTCCAGATAATAGGTGTCCTGCATGTCGCGCGCGGGGTGGAACTTCGGAATGTTCAGGCTCTCGAAGCACTCGTAGTCCGTCACCACCTCGGCGTAATCCTCCACCGTGAAGCCCATCGACTTGAACACCTGCTCGCACTGGCGCTGCACCAGCGTAATCGGGTGATACGACCCGCGGGTCATGTCCGGCGGCATGGAGATGTCAAATTCGGGCAGGGCGTTGATTTCGCGCTGCAATTCCTGCGCTTTGAGCGCCTCCAGCTTTTCCGCCAAGGCGACGGTGATGGCGGTCTTCAGCTCGTTCGTCTCGCGCCCGACGGTCTTTTTCTGCTCGTCGGTCAAGCTGCCCATGCCCTTGAGCGCGTCGGTCACTTTGCCCTTGCGGCCGAGGTAATTCACGCGCAGGGCTTCCAGATCCACCATGTTGGCGATCTTCTTCAGCTCGGAATCAAAGCTGCTTTTCAGGGCTTCGATCTTCTCGTTCATTCCGGATGTTCCTCCTTACAGTTGGATGAAAAAAGCCCGTCCCATCGTTTGATGAGACGGACTGAATCCGCGGTACCACTCGTCTTGCGGCAAAGGAAAAAATCCCGCTGCCGCCGCTTGATAGGCGATAAGGCTGCCCACGCCGAAAAACTCACGGGATGAAGGTTCACGCCGTGCGCCCTGCCGCCTCGCACCACCCGGCGGCTCTCTGATATCCTATTTCCTGCATTCGCCTGTGCCATCTGCTCGCGCCTTTTTCCTTCTGGCGTCCGCTCGTTCCACTTAGCGTAGCGCTGCTACGCTGCGTTTCACTCCCGTTAGCCAGCAGAAAAAATTCGCTTCGCATCTTGGCACATTCTCATTTGGAAATAGGAAGGGGACTTGCACGCGCTACTGTTTCCCGGTCATCGCTTCCAATATTTCGCTGACTTTCGTCGGCACGCTCTATCTTACCATAGGTTGGGACGTTTTGCAAGGGGGCAAATGCGGAAATTGGAATGCGGAATGCGGAATAAAAATCGCACGGAAGTGGAATTCTTTCCATCTTACAGGCGAACAAACCGTGAATTTTTCCGATTTATTATTTACAAGCCATTTTTTTGTGCTATACTGTAAGATGCGTTATCATGTAAAGCGCGATTCAGGCGCTTGCGTGAAAGTCCGCGCGGGGGAGGGACAAAATGCCCTCCGCACAAGGCGCGGCAGGGAACTTCGCGCACAATCGCGCGGAAGAAAGGAAAGGAAGCCGGATGAGCAACAGCCGTCCACCCTATGATGGCGCCGGGGACGCCGGACAGAATCCTCAGCAGCCCGGTTTTTCGCAGGGCAATTATCCGCCGGCGCAGGGCTATGCCCCGAATGGCGGCTACGCGCCCAATGATGCCTATGGTCAGGGCTACGCGCCGCAAAACGGCTATGGGCAGCAGCCGCAATATGGTCAGCAGGGGTATGCGGATTATCAGCAGCCCTATGGTCAGCAGGGATACCAGCAGCCATACGGTCAGCAGGGATATCAGCAACCATACGGTCAGCAAGGTTATCAGCAGCCGTATGGGCAGGGCTATGAGCAGCCGTATGCCCAGCAGCCGTATGCCCAGCAGCCTTATCAGCAGCAGCCGTATGACCAGCAGGGGTTTGTGCAGCCCGGCGGGTATCAGCAGCCCTACGAGCAGCAGGGGTACAGCCAGCCGAATCCGGCGTACAATCAGCAGGGGTACAGCCAGCAAAATCCGCAGGAAACGGATTTGCCGCCGGAGCAGCAGTACGCGCAGTACACCCCCGACGGTCAGCGCGTGTACCCGACGTCGGGGCGCAGCGGCTTCCGGGTGCAGCCGGCGGCGCGCAGGGAAATTCCGTGGGATACGATTGCAAAAGTATTGATGTTCGGCGTGCTGCCGATTCTTTTCATCTTGAGCATGGTCTTCGCGTGGACGGCGGTGAAGTGGGTCGTCCTCGTCGGCGCGGTGGCGAGCATCGCCGCAATGTGGCTCCGCGAGCTGGTTACGCCCAACGCGCGGCTGGTGCTGTCGCTTTTGCTGGCGTCGGCGGCGGTCGTCTGCCTCGTCAGCGCACTGGCGACGAACGCGGCGGACAATCAGAACCCCGCGCAGCCGAATCAGTCCGGTCAGATGCAGCAGGGGAGTACATCGGGCAATAACCTCGATGTCAACCTGACCGCGACGGACACGCCCAATCCCGCGCCCACGCCCACCGCGACGCCTGTGGATGACTCCGAGGAGTGCTACGCGCAGCTGCATTCCTTCTTCACGCTGTGGAAGAACAACGCCATCAGCCAAATGGTCAACCTGACGGCCCCGTCGTGGCGCAGCAGCATCAAGGGCGGCACGGACGCGGTGACGCAGAAGCTCTTCGGCGAGGTGCTGACCAATCGCACGCCCGTCAGCTGGGATTTCACGGCCATCACGGGCACATCGAACGACATCGCCCGCATGGTGACGGTGCGCGCCGTCATCAACAAGAACAACACCCTGGGCGAAAGCGTCTACCTGTGGAAGGTGCGCATGGTCAAGGAGGACGGCGTGTGGTACGTTGACCCCGCGACGCTGCAAAGCAACGAGCAGGAAAGCACCGCCACCCCGACCAACGCCCTTGCCACCCAGCCCGTGCTGAACACCAGCCATCCGGACTTGATTCTCTATTACAACCAAAACGGCGGAACGTATTACCACATCGACCCGAACTGCGCGTCCATCAATCAGCGGTATCGCCCGCTGACGGCATCCTTCAAGTGGACGCAGATTGACGACGAACCGTACAAAAACCTGGAGCAGTGCAAGGTGTGCGGCGCACCCCTGCGCGAAGACAAGAGCAACTGATACTCACATATAATATTAGGAGGACAACACGATGGACACCAATGCCAAGCTGTATCAAGACATGACGAAGATTCTCGTCAAGCGTGAGGACATCCAGAAGGCCGTTGCCCAGCTGGGACGGGAAATCACCCACGACTATCAGGGACGCGATCTGGTGATGGTCTGCATTTTGAAGGGCGCGAGCGTCTTCTTCTCCGATCTCATCCGCGAGGTCGATTTGCCCGTGACGCTGGATTTCATGGCGCTGTCGAGCTATCGCAACTCCACCAAGTCCTCCGGCGTGGTCAATCTGGAGAAAGACCTGTCCGTGTCCATCAAGGGGCGCGACGTGCTGATTGTGGAGGACATTGTGGACAGCGGCAACACGCTGTTCTACCTCGGCAAGTATTTGATGGGCCGCGGCGCGTCCTCCATCCGCATTGCGACGCTGCTGGACAAGCCCGACCGCCGCAATCCCGAACACAACCTGACGGTGGATTACCACTGCTTCAAGATTCCGGATGAGTTCGTCGTCGGCTATGGGCTGGATTTTGCCGAGAAGTACCGCAATCTGCCGGACATCGGCGTGCTGGACAGCCGCGTGTACGGCGCGGCGCGCGAATAAATCAGCCGATTCTTCCCCCAATAAAGATAAAATTTTTGTAAAGATGGATTTTTCCGCACACGTCATTCGTCTATATGGGTATACGCCGCAACAGGCGGATGGCGCTGGAACGGAAGGAGGATGCTCGCATTGAAGAAGTCTCGCGGGATGTTCGGCTACGTCGCGGTTTTGCTGCTGATGGTGCTCACCATTTCGATGCTGTTCACCAACGGCTTTGGCAGCAATACCCGTGACCGCCGCATCACCTATCCCCAGCTGCTGACGATGATTGAGGAGGGGCAGGTTCGCTCCGTCGCCATCCGCGGCACGTCGCTGGTGGGCGTGACGACAACAACAACGGTCGCCGACGCGGATTTCCCTGACAAAAACTACGATTTTGAAACCATCATCGGCGCTGATTTCATCGTCACCGCGCGGCAAATGCAGGCGGCGAAGCTTAATAAGCCGCTGGACGAGGTGTCCGTCAAGGATTTGCCGTTCACCATCATCTACCGTCAGCCGCTGACCACCCCGTGGTGGTATGATTTGATTCCGCTGGCGATTTCGCTGGTGCTCTGCGGCGTGATGTTCTGGCTGATTATGCGCGCGCAGACCGGCGGCAACGGCAAGGTGATGAACTTCGGCAGAAGCCGGGCGCGCATCCATGACCCGAACAAGAACAAGGTGACGTTCGCCGATGTCGCGGGCGCGGAGGAAGAGAAGGAAGAACTCAAGGAAATGGTGGACTTCCTGCGCAACCCCAAGGCGTACATTGACATGGGCGCGCGCATCCCCAAGGGCGTGCTGCTCATCGGCCCGCCCGGCACGGGCAAAACCCTGCTGGCGAAGGCGGTTGCGGGCGAGGCGGGCGTGCCGTTCTTCTCCATTTCCGGCTCTGACTTTGTGGAGATGTTCGTGGGTGTGGGCGCGAGCCGCGTCCGCGACCTGTTCGACCAAGCCAAGCGCGCTGCCCCGTCCATCATCTTTATTGATGAGATTGACGCGGTGGGTCGCCATCGCGGCGCGGGGCTGGGCGGCGGACACGACGAACGCGAGCAGACGCTGAACCAGCTGCTGGTCGAGATGGACGGCTTCGCAATCAACGAGGGCGTTATTGTCATGGCGGCGACGAACCGCCGCGACATTCTTGACCCCGCGCTGCTGCGTCCCGGCCGCTTTGACCGCACGATTCTCGTCAATTACCCCGATATGGCGGGGCGTGTTGCCATCCTGAAGGTGCACGCCAAGGGCAAGCCCCTTGCGGATGATGTGGATTTGGAGAATATCGCCAAGCGCGTGCCCTTCTCCACCGGCGCGGAGCTGGAAAACATCATGAATGAAGCCGCGATTCTGGCGGCGCGCGGGCGCTTGAAGGCCATCAATCAGCAGACGCTGGTGGAGGCAATCTCCCGCGTGCAGATGGGCCCGGAGAAGCGCAGCCACAAGGTGACGCAGCGCGACAAGCGCATGGTTGCCATCCACGAGGCGGGTCACGCCATCGTCGGGCACGTCCTGCCCAACTGCGACGAGGTGCACCTGATTACCATCGTCCCGCGCGGGCAGGCGGGCGGCTACACGCTGTCCCTGCCGACGGAAGAGGACGATTTGCAGACCTACAGCCAGCTGATGGACTTCGTGGCGATGGGGCTGGGCGGTCATGCCGCGGAGCAGCTTTATCTGGGCGAGTTCACCACCGGCGCAACGAGCGACCTGAAGAAGGCGACGGAGGTCTGCCGCCGCATGGTGACGCAGTTCGGCATGAGCGAAAAGCTGGGCCCGGTCTATCTTGACGGCGATCAGGAAGTGTTCGTCGGCATGGAGTTCGGGCAGAGCCGCGGGTACAGCGAAGAAATGGCGGCGCGCATCGACGCGGAAGTCAAGCGCCTGCTGGAGGAATGCTACCAGAAGGCGGTGGACGCCCTGAGTGCCAACCGCGACCGCATGGAAAAGCTGGTGGAAGCGCTGCTTAAGTACGACACCATCAGCCGCCGCGAGTTCGTCACCCTGATGGAAACGGGCGCGCTGCCGGATATTCAGGATGCCGACACCCGCACCACGGGCGATGTGATGATGCAGGATATGGCGGACGAAAAGAAGGAAGAAGGTTCCGAAAAGTCCGCCGAAACGCCTGAAAAGAGCGCTGAAACGCCTGATAAGACAGCGGATGCGCCCGAAAATCACCCAACTGACCCCCATGAAGCCTGATTTGCACACCCACACCACCTCCTCCGACGGGCTGCTTACGCCCGCGGAGCTGGTGGCGCTGGCGGACAAGCACCGCGTGACGCTCCTTGCCGTGACCGACCATGACACGTTTGACGGCGCGGCGCAGCTGCTGGGGAAACCCACGCCGATGCCGATTCTGCAAGGTGTCGAATTGTCCCTGCGCGATATGCCCGGCCTGCACCTGCTCGGCTACGGGCGCGGGACGGATACGCCCCTGCACCGCAAGGTTCGGGCGCTGTCCCAAATGCGGCTCGGACGCGCGCGGCAGATGGTGGAGAAGCTGAACGCGCTGGGCTATCCGCTGGATTACGACGAAATCGCCCGCGAAGCCAAGGGCAGCGTCGGTCGGCCGCATATCGCCCGCGCGATGGTCAGCCGCGGCTATGTGGCGGACACGCGCGAGGCGTTTGACCGCTTTCTGGCGGATGGCGCACCGGCGTATGTGGCGGGGGAGCGCTTGAGCATGGCGGAGGCGCTGCCGCTGATGCGGGAAAGCGGTTTCGTGCCTGTTCTGGCGCACCCGGTGGAGCTGGAAAAGACCGGCGCGCTGCTGCGCCACCTGCTCGGCGTTTGGCAGGAGCAGGGCTTGCGGGGCGTTGAGGTTTACCACCCGTCCGCCGGACGCGCTACGCCCCTGCTGGATTTGATCGCGCGGCGCATGGGCTTTCTGGTCACCGGCGGCAGTGACTTCCATGGCGATGGCGACCGCCACGGCATGGTCGGCTGCACCGCGCCGATGTGGGCAAGGGCGGCAGATGATGTGGAGAAATTGCTGCAAGCAGTGGAAGATGCTGAAATCATGTGATAGATATAAGATGAAGAAATACCGAATTGCCATCAGAAAGGGGTGCTGAAACCATGTCCGAATTCAACGACAACAGGCAGCCGCGCCGCCGCCGCACGCAGCTGAACGCGGCGCAGTATGCCGGGCAGCAGACGCTGGACAACAGCATCCCCCTTATCCGCACGGAAGACGCGCCCATGCAGCCGACAAATCCGCCGCGCCGGAATCCGCAGCCGCTCCCGGCGCAGCAGAGCGCCAATCCGCCCATGCAGCCGATGAGTGCGGCTCAGCCGATGGGTGCGGCCCAGCCGATGCGCCCGCAGGGGATGAATCAGCCGGGGCAGGGGAGCCAATATGCGCAAAGCGGGCAAATGCGCGGCTTCCGCGGCGTGCAGGGGACGCCCATGCAGCCGCAGCAGGGCTGGAACAACGGCGTGCAGCCGCTCGATGCGGCGCACCAATTGGAGCAGTTCTCATGGGGGCAGCATCAGCAAAGCATGAACACCGGGCGCAATCAGCCGATTCGCGGCGGGCAGATGATGCCGAATCAGCCGATGAATCCGCAGCGCCCGCAGAATCCGCCGTATCCGCAGCAGAATTATGGCGGATGGCAGCAGCAGCCGATGTATCCGGCGAATTTTCCGCAGTATCCGGCGAACGGCAATGGCGGAAGCGGCGGCAATGGCGGCGGCAATCATCCGCCGACGGGGCTGGGGGGCTTCAACCCGGAGCATCGCGAGCCGAAGAACGAGCCTGTCCGCCGCAAGCCGTCGGGGCAAAAGCTGCTCAAGCGCATCCTGTTCTGCGCGTGCGCGGTGGCGGTAATTTGCGGGCTGGTCGCAGCGGGCGGCGCCATCAGCAATGCCATCCAGGAGCAGAACGAGCGGGAAGCGCTGGTCGCGTCGGTGACGGCATATGACGACAAGTACGTCCCGAACGTGTATGTGGACGGCATCCACCTCGGCGGCATGACCCGCGCGGAGGCGGAAGAGGCGGTCACGGCGCACGCGAATCAGCAGCGCGACGCGTGGAAGGTGCGCCTGATGTACGCCGGTCAGCTGGTGAGGGAAATCACGAGCGCCGACCTGAACATGACCGTCGATGTGCGGGAAGCCCTCGACGCGGCGTGGCAGCCGGGGCACACAGAAGGCGGCATTGACGCGCGCAAAGCCACGATGGACGCTCTGGCGGAAAATCCCTACGAGGGCTATTCCGCCACGCCCAGCGGCGACAATGTGGTGATTGACAACATCCTGCTCAGCATCGCGCAGCAGGCGTACATCCAACCGGTGGATGCGCATATTATCTTCGATTCCAACAATTTCAACAATCCGCTGACGATTCAGCCGGAGACCGTCGGGCGCTATATGGACACGACCGAGGCGAAAAATCAGGTGTACCAGATGATGTCGTCCCTGGTCAGCGGCGAGGTGGAGCTGACGACGCGCGAGCTTCAGCCGACCACGACCAAAGCCATGCTGGAGCCGCAGATTCAGCTGCGCGCGACGGCGTACACCCCGATTTCGACCACCAGCACGGAAGAGCGTAACCTGAACATTCAGGTGGCGTTCGAGCGCATCAACGGCAAGATGCTTGCAGCGGGCGAAACGTTCTCCTTCAATACGGTTGTGGGCAAGCGCACGAAGGCAAACGGCTTCTATCAGGCGATTGAGTACGCGTATGGCGATCAGCGCATGGGCTACGGCGGCGGCGTGTGTCAGGCGAGCACGACGATGTACCTCGCGGCGGCGAAAGCGAACATGACGATTCTCAAGCGCGAGCCGCACTCCGACGCGGTAGGCTACACCGACTACGGCAAGGACGCGACGGTATCCGACAACCGCATTGACTTCAAGTTCCGCAACGACACGAACAGCACGATTTTCATCGTCGCGACGGTGATGAAGGACAGCCGCTACGACAAGTCGCACAAGGTGTGCGTGGTGTCGATTTACGGCGAGAGCCTCGGCAAGGGCGTGAAGTACGAGCTGGAAACGGTGACGGTGCAGACCCTGCCCGCCCCGACCGAGCCGGAATACCGCAAGGACACGAACCACACCTACGCCACCTATGTTGACCAAGAGTACACCTACCGCAAGGCAACCGACGGCTGTGTGGTGGAAAGCTACCTGGTGAAATATGTGGGCGGCGCGGAAACCGAGCGCAAGCTGATGTACACCGACACCTACAAGGCAAAGAGCGAAATCATCTACGTCGGCACGGTGGAGCGGACGGAAGAGGGGCAGTAACCAGAGGCTTTGCCTCTGGACTCCACCAAAGGGTCTTCGACCCTCTGGACTCCCTTTCGCGCGATTGAGTAGACTTCTCTTTCAGGCTGCTTCCGCGTGTTAATTGGGGGAAACCCAAGGGCGAATGAAACGGGATGAAATCCCTACGCTTGACCCTTTTGCGCGATTGCGTTGGCGACTTTTTCAGGCTGCTTTTGCGTGCTGATACGGCTTCATCCGCCGAAAAGGGGGATGAGGTCGTTTTTTTCTCCAAAACTTTGTGAAAGAAAATACAACTTGTGAAAAAACCCCCTTTTCTATTTCGGCAGAATGTGCTATAATAGGTTCGGTGGAAACCCTACATTATTGCATCAGGAGGGAAAATCCAATGGCGCTTGTTACGACGAAGGAAATGTTCAAGAAGGCGTATGACGGCGGCTATGCGGTCGGCGCTTTCAACGTCAACAACATGGAAATCATTCAGGGCATCACCGAGGCGGCGGGTGAGCTGAAGGCTCCCGTCATCCTGCAGGTGTCCAAGGGCGCGCGCGCGTATGCCAACCACACCTATCTGGTGAAGCTGGTGGAAGCGGCGGTTATCGAGAACCCCGATATCCCGATTGCGCTGCACCTTGACCACGGCGACAGCTTTGAGCTGTGCAAGAGCTGCATCGACGGCGGCTTCACGTCCGTCATGATTGACGCTTCCTCCAAGTCCTTTGAGGACAATATCGCCCTGACCCGCAAGGTCGTCGAGTATGCCCATGACCACGGCGTGGTCGTCGAGGCGGAACTTGGCACGCTCGCCGGCGTCGAAGACGACGTGAAGGTGGAGCATGGTCAGGAAATGTACACCCATCCGGAAGAAGTCGAAGAGTTTGTGACCCGCACGGGCTGCGACTCGCTGGCGATTGCCATCGGCACGTCCCACGGCGCGTACAAGTTCAAGCCCGGTCAGAAGCCCCAGCTGCACTTCGAGGTGCTGGAAGAATGCTCCAAGCGTCTGCCCGGCTTCCCGATCGTCCTGCACGGCGCTTCCTCTGTCCCGCAGGAGTTCGTGAAGGAAATCAACCAGTTCGGCGGCAATATGCCCGACGCAATTGGCATTCCGGAAGAGCAGCTGGCGAAGGCGGCGAAGATGGCGGTCTGCAAGATCAACATCGACTCCGACATTCGTCTGGCGATGACCGCGAGCATCCGCAAGTACTTTGCGGAGCATCCGGATCACTTTGACCCCCGTCAGTACCTGAAGCCTGCCCGTGCTGCGGTGAAGGCGATGGTCGCCCACAAGATGGTGGATGTGCTGGGCTGCGCTGGCAAGGCGTAATCAAGGCACAAAAAGGCTCTGTCGTGAATGCGGCAGGGCTTTTTGGTTATGGGAACACCAAACAATCTTACGCTTCTTCGCTGCTGTTGGAGGCGAAAAAAAGGGGAGCTGCGCACGCCAATTGTATTTATGAAGTTTTTTCGGTTGACATCATGCATTTTTCCCCTTATAATTTTTGTAAGACTGCGGTGGAAGCCGCAGAACGTGAAAGGAGCAATCCTCATGAAGAAGATGCTGGCACTGGTTCTGGCACTGGCGATGTGCCTCGGCTGCGCTGCACTGGCGGAAGAAACTGCCTTGGTGTACGCGCTTGGCGCGCCCCTGCCCGATTTTACCTTTACGGACATTAACGGCGTTTCCCATACCCTCTCCGAAACCTTGAAGGAGAAGGAAATGGTGCTGATTAACCTCTGGGCAACGTGGTGCGGCCCGTGTGAATCGGAGTTCCCCTTCTTGGAGGAAGCCTATGAGCAGTACAAGGACAAGGTGGAAGTCTTTGCGCTGAGCATCGATGAAAACGATGACGATGCGAAGCTGACGGAATATGTGGCGTCGCATGGCCTGACGTTCCCGGTCGGGCATGAAACGTTCAACCTCTTTGCGGGTTTCGGGCTCAATGGCGTCCCGACCTCGATTGTGGTTGACCGCTTCGGCAATGTGGCTTTCCTCGCAACGGGTTCTCAGACCTCTACGGACGCGTTTGTCCGCCTGTTCGGTCTCTTCCTCGGCGATGAGTACACGCAGACGAATGTGCTGGCGTTCCTGCCGGGCGAAAAGCCCTCGATTCCGCCGACGGATGAAGCGGAACTGAACCGCGCGCTGAATGTGGAAGGCACGGCGGCACCGCTGTCCTTCACCAATTCTACGGATGAATACGCCTGGCCGATGGCGGTTGCGGAAAAGGATGACCGCACGGTGCTGGTCAGCACGAACACGGGCAAGGATACTTCTTCCGCTTCCGTGCTGACTACGGTGGAAGCGAAGGCGGGCGATGTGTTCGCGTTCGACTACAAGACGTCTACCGAAGCCGGCTGCGACCTGTTCTGCCTGTCTGTCAACGGACAGACGGTGAAGGCGTTCGGCGGCGTGAAGGAATGGGCGACCTACGGCTATGAATTCCCGGCGGACGGTACTTACGAAATTGCCCTGTCTTACATCAAGGATTCCTTTCAGGCCGCGAATGAGGACATGATCTGGCTGGACAACGCGCGCGTGGTGGACGGAGAAGAAGCCGCTGCTGTGCTGGCGAACAACCCGGTCTATCCGGAAGGCACGAAGATGACGACCATCTCCTTTGTGGGGGACAACGTGAAGCAGGTTTTCTTCACTGACCCGCAATTTGCGCTGATGTCCACCTTTGGCATGACCAACTATTATGTGATTGACAACACGGAAAGCGCGACGGTGAAGGTGACGCTGGCGAAGGGGCTCGACCCGGAAATGTACGCCTTTGGCTGCGAAGCGGCCCCCGAAAACTATGCGCTGACGGACTACATGACGGAGGACGGCTACGTCATCCCGAATCAGCCGATTGACACCAATCAGGCAAGCGGCTTCCCGTATACCACCTATTTTGTGGTGAAGGCTGGCGCGGAAAACGTGGAAGCGTCCGCCATTGCAATCGCTGATGAACCCAATGCCAATGCGTTTGTCGCCATGCTGCAGCAGTATGGCATCAATGTCCCCGGCTGGAAGTACGCCGATGGCACCCTGCCTTCCACGGATGAAGTGGCGGAAGCGCCGCAGCTGCCGATGGAGGGCATGGCAAGCTACACGATTAAGTGCGTCGATCAGGACGGCAACCCTGTGACCGGCACGATGATTAACGTCTGCACGGATGAAACGTGCACGCCCATGCCTGTGGATGAGAATGGCGTGCTGGAATTCACCATGCCTGCGTACCCCTATGTGCTGCATGTGCTGATTGTGCCGGAAGGCTACGAGTTCGACAAGACGGTGGAAGAAATTGCTCCCGAAGCGGGCGGCGAAGTGGTGTTCACCTTCCAGAAGGTGTAATCCAAGGCTTCAAGGGGCGGTGTACCTGCGGGTATGCCGCCCTTTTTCGGTGCTTCACGGAAAGTTAGGGAAGCAAACAAGGGCTTAGGCGAAGCACCAAAAAGCTGCACGCGGAAGGAGCATGAAAGCGCGACCAACTCAATCGCGAAAAGGGGTCAAGGGGCAATTGCCCCTTGCAGGGTCAAGGGACAGCGTCCCTTGTGGGGTTTGGGGCAACGCCCCAACTGTTCCGCGTCCGACCAATCCCAAGGAAGCCGCCAACAAAGGCGCAGGCAGCGAAGCGTCCCTGCCAGTAACTTTGCGCGTCCGCAGACGCGCCCCCAAGCTACTCTTCCCCAAAGATTCCGTGAAGACCCCCTTTTTCGGTGCTGACTTTTTGGCAAAAGAAACGCACCTCATCTGCTGCATTAGCTGGATGAGGTGCGTTTTGTGGCTTGATTTTCTATGTGGATTTGCTTGTGTGCCGCAGGGGGCGAAGGGGTGGAGGGGGCGATCGCAGACTTCGTCTGTTTCCATTGCCCCCTCCTCGCGCCCGCAGGAGCGAAATCCCTGCATCAACACGCGGAAGCAGCCTGAAAGTGTCACCAACTGAATCGCGCGAAAGGGTCAAGGGGGGACTTCGTCCCGTTTCATTCGTCCCGTTTCATTCGCCCCGTTTCATTCTCCCTTGTTATTGCAGCTTCAGGTCGCCGTCCTTGATCCAGCCCCACTTGCGCAGGAAGAAGGCGAACAGCAGCGTCAGCACGGCGGGGAGAACGAAGCAAATCAGGATAAGCCCAACCCAGTCCATCGGCAGAATCGCGGCTTTCGTGCCGGCGGCAATGTCGTTCAGCCAGCCGGTGTAAACGCCAATCTGCCCGACCAAACCGCAAGTGCCCATGCCGCTGGAAACCGCCGGGCCGTTCATTTCGAGGTGGAACAGGCACGTCGCAATCGGGCCGGTGATGGCGGAAGCAAGCGTCGGGGGAATCCAAGTGCGCGGATTGCGGATGATGTTGGGCATTTGCAGCATCGACGTGCCCAGCCCCTGACTGACCAAGCCGCCCACGCCGTTCTCGCGGAAGGACATGACCGCGAAGCCGACCATCTGCGCGCAGCAGCCCGCAACCGCCGCGCCGCCCGCAAGCCCCGTCAGCGAGAGCGCCGCGCAAATCGCCGCGCTGGAAATCGGCAGCGTCAGCGCCATGCCGACGACGACGGACACCAGAATGCCCATCAGCAGCGGCTGGAGGTTCGTTGCCCACTTGATGAAATCGCCGACCGAGCTGGCAGCCGCGCCAATCGTGGGCGCACACAGCACGGACAGCCCAACGCCGACAAGAATCGTGACCGCCGGGGTGACGAGGATATCCACCTTCGTCTCCTTGCTGACGATTTTGCCGCATTCGGACGCGACAATCGTGATGAAGTAGACCGCCAGCGGGCCGCCCGCGCCGCCGAGCTTATTTGCCGCCATGCCGACGGCAATCAGGCTGTACAGCACCAATTGCGGGGCAGAGAGCGCCGCACCGATGGATACCGCCATTGCCGGCCCCGCAACCTGCTGGGCGAAGTTGCCCGCGTCAACCAGAAACTGCACGTTCAGCTGCTGACCGAGCGTCTTGATGATTGTGCCAATCAGCAGCGAGGCGAACAGCCCCTGCGCCATGGCGCCCATTGCGTCTATACCGTAGCGTTTTGCGGAAAACAGAACGTTCTTCCGCTTCAGAAACGCGCCGACCTTTCCCATATCCTCCAAATCTCCCTTGTGCGGAGAATCCCCGCGAAATTTCCACCGAAAACGGTGGATTGCATTCCATTATAGCATATTGACAAGAAAGAAACAAGCATATATCACAAAATGTGTGGATTGGGTAAAGCGTGGGCGAAAATTTCGCCAAAACCGATGATAACAGTCGTTTTTGTTGCAAGGCAGTCGTAACCGTGCTATAATGAAACGATTGCAAACGGCTCACGCGCTTTGCAGTCAGCGCAGGAGAGGAGGCATCCGGTCAGTCAGCGCCGGAAGAGCACGGATGAGAAAGAAAAATTCCATCATCAATATGATAGTCGGGCTGGTGGGGCAACTGCTGAACATGCTGCTGTCCTTCGGCGGACGCATGGTGTTCGTCCACTACCTGTCGCAGGAATACCTCGGCGTGAACGGCCTCTTCGGCGATGTGCTGGGAATGCTGAATCTGGCAGAATTGGGCATTGGCTCGGCGATGATTTTCAGCATGTACCGCCCGGCGGCGCAGAACGACGAGAAGCAGCTGGCGCGCCTGATGAACCTCTATCGCACGCTGTACCGCATCGTTGCGCTGGCGGTGCTGGGCATCGGGCTGGCGCTCATGCCGTTCCTGCCGCGGCTGATGAAGGGCGGCGAAGGCATCGAGAATTTGCAGCTGATTTATTTGCTGTACCTCCTGCAAGCTGTCACGTCATACCTGCTGTCCTACAAGAACGCCATCTATCAGGCGTACCAGAAGGCATACATCCGCAAGGCGGTTGACCAAATCATCGGCATCGTGCGCCTGATTCTGCAAATCGTTGTGCTGGTAACGACGCGGAATTTCATCCTCTACCTGATTATCCAGCTTTTCATGCCGATGCTCACCAGCGCTATCATCTGGGCGCGCGCGGACAGGGAGTTCCCGTACCTCAAGCAGTACAAGGAGCTGCCCGAACCGCAGGAGCGCAAGGCGATTTTCAAGAACGTCGGCGCGCTGAGCCTGCATAAGCTGGCGACGGTTATCGTCCGCAGCACGGATAACCTGATTATGTCTGCGTTTGACGGGCTGGCTACGGTCGGCATATACTCCAACTACAAGCTCGTTTTGATGAACGTCAACAACCTGCTGGGGCATGTGACGGGCGCATTCACCGCCAGCATCGGCAACCTGAACGCGCTGGAGGGCAGAAAACGCGTCTACGAAATCTTCCGCATCCTCGATTTTGCCGCGTTCCTGCTCTACGGCTACCTCTCCGGCGGACTGGTGACGCTGATCAACTTCTTCATCCGCATGATTTTCGGCGAAGAGTACCTTTTCTCGATGACGGTCGTCGTTATCATCATGGCGGAGTTTTTCATCAGCGGCCTTCGTCAGATGGGGCTGCAGTTCCGCGAGGCGCTGGGGCTGTTCTGGTATGACCGCTACAAGGCGCTGGCGGAGGCCATCATCAACCTTGTTGTATCGCTGATTCTGGTGCGGCGCTTTGGCGTGGCGGGCATCATCGGCGGCACGATTATCTCCAGCCTGCTGACGTGCGTCTGGTTTGAACCGTATGTGCTGATGCGTTACGGCATTGAGGAGGACTGGCAGAAGAAGCTGCGCCGCTACTTCATGGATTACATCGTCCGCTGGGTGGTGGTCGCGGGGATCAGCGCCGTGTCCTACTGGATTTTCCAGCTGATGCCGCAGACAAATTTCTTCTGGTTCATCGCCCAAGGGCTGATTTATACCGCGATTTTCGCCGCGGTCGTGCTGACGGTATACGGCAGAACGCCGGAATTCCAGTACCTGCTGGAAATGACCGTCCGCAAGCTCAGGAAGAAACTGCGCGGCGGGGCGTAAGCCGGCTTGGAATCGCGAAAAGGGTCAAGGGACGAAGTCCCTTGCGGAGTCAAGGGGCAGCGCCCCTTGGGTTCCCCAATCAACACGCGGACAGAGCATGAAAGTGTCAACAACTGAATCGCGCGAAAGGGTCAAGGGACGAAGTCCCTTGCGGAGTCAAGGGGCAGCGCCCCTTGGGTT
>ENA-OPBD01000524-OPBD01000524.1-human-gut-metagenome-genome-assembly--contig:-NODE-524-length-25498-cov-13.948434_pt1 | contig 25498 bp, 21 predicted proteins | sample MGYA00241062_ERZ501440 | MGnify/ENA primary metagenome ERZ501440 (study PRJEB25962, sample SAMEA2042628) | human gut metagenome | biome: human gut; feature: human-associated habitat; material: faeces...
GGGACCCCACGGGATACTGTGTACCCGTGGGGAAAAGGAGCACACAAGCAAAAGAGTGAGCATTATCGCTTGCGACAATGCGATTTCAAAAGTGAAGTGTGCGACGTTGCTTCGCTATTACGCAAACTATGTTTGCTACAAATCCCGCATCTCCACCAAACGAGAAACAAGTTGAACCCCTGTTCAACTTGTATTCTTTTTTTATGCTATTTTTCGGGAATTAAAGTTTCACAATGTAATAAAAAGGCTCGTTGACAAATATGCCTGTAATTTTGTCGTAACACGAAATCGTCGTTGAATTTGAGTATAATAAAAAGCCCTGACAATCGTCAGGCTCTTTGTTATATTAATACATAGTTGCATATTAAAATAAAAAACGTGAAATTATTGCACATAGTATAAAAATATAATGCGAGAAGATTGCCTACCCCCCCCCTCCTTGATTTTTTATATAAAAGATAATATAATGTCGATGAGGAGATTTTGTAGGTGCAAAAGCATTTGCAGAAAATAAAACAGGTTTATTAGGAATAAGACATAATCTCTTGTTAATTTGGCGAAGAAAACTATAAGCGAATATTTGAAGCAGAATATGATTTTTCAAAGAAATAAATTGAGTTTACCAAGAACAAACTCTTCAGCACTATTCTTATTATTGGATTGATAGTTGCGCTTGTTATAGACGGCGCTCTCAGTTCAACACTTCTTCTTGTCATCGCAATGGGAATTATGGTGGCATATTCAATTGTGGCATCTATTGTTGAATACAATAAAACCACTAAGGAGGATAAGAAATGAAATTATGAAAATTTGGGAGAGTGAAAAAGTTCAAAGACTTGCGTATTAAAATGAGAAATTGTATAACAACAATTTGTTTTGCGTGTTCAAGATCTTACAATTAAGGAGTTATTTATGGAAGAAAAGAAAGTGTTATGTACTGACAAAAAACAGTTACCTGAGCTTATCAGAGCGATAGTGGTTGAAAGGCTTGAAGGCAAGGTTTTGGATATTAAATTCTTAGGAGGTGGCTCTTTTGGTTTTGCCTACAAGGTGGACATTGACAAAGAACCGGGCACTCTTGTTGTGAAGACGTTTAAGATAGAAGGTATGCATAAAAAAGAGGCCTATCAACTTGGTGTTTTGGGCGCACATTCAACGGTCAAATTCCCAAAAGTGTACTTTACATACGATAATACGATAGATAAGCCCATTGATTGTATGGCAATGGAGTATGTAGAGGGTAAAGACGCTTTTAACAGTTTTGGTCTTCTTTTTAAATCGCCAAAGGCAAAACGCGCATTTGCGGACAAGTTGACGGAAGCAATGAACAGCATACACGGTTGCACCGCCGAAAAGTTTGGCGACATTGAAAATCCCACCTTTGACAGTTGGCAAGATTATTATAAACCCTTTGTTCTCGACATCTTGGCAAAAGCAGAAGAGATGAACAAAAAAGGCAAACTTGAAGGTTTAGTTTTCAACACAATGAAGAAGGCGTATTCTATGTATGATGAGATTTTCTCGGAAAAAGTGACAACGCCTTCTCTCATTCACGGCGATTTGAACGTAATGAACGTCATGGTGAAAAAGCCTTTTGAAATTTCAGCAATTATTGATCCTTTGAACTCAATGTATGCCGACAAGGAGTATGACCTTTTCCAACTTAACAATCTTACAGGTCCCTGCTTTCATCTTTACAAGACCTACAAAAAAAAGTATGAAACAAGTGAGAAGTGCGATGCAAAATGCGCATTCTATGCCCTTTGGAATGAAGTATATTGCTATTTAAGGTCCGACAAATTTTTTAGGATCATCATGTATCCTATAGTGCTCAATATGAAAAAGCAAATGAGGAAAATATCAAAATAACTTATACGGTGATTTGTCAAATCCAAAGGAAATAATACATAATAGAAAGATAGGAGACATTCAAAAAAGAGGGCTGTAAATGGTAATGGCAGTGTAGCTATTTTGTACTGTATAGCCAAACGAGAAACAAGTTGAATTTCCTATTCAACTTGTTTTTCTATGTCGTCAATGTGGGGATTTTGCACGGCAAAGCCGTGCCGTTGCTTAAAAGGCAGGATGCGGGGGGAAAGTCGTGTATTTTAGGGCGGTTTTTTGTTGCGGGAAATCCTAATTATAATTAAATATATTGTTTTGTTATCTTTACGCTCGCAAACGCCGCGTGCAATGTGGTATAATCTCAAAGTATGTTTAAGCTGCTTCGTCTGTTAAAGCCCGACGCGGGCAGAATAGTGCTGGTCGTATTTTTGACGCTGATAACCTCGGCGGCAAGTCTTGCGCTGCCGTATCTTATGAGTTATATCGTGGAATACGGTATCGGCGGGCAGAATATGACGGTTACGCTTGCGTGTTCCGGGATAATGCTCGGCGTGTCGATAATGGGGCTTGTCGTGGGCATTTTGTCCTACAAAATCTCAGCGGGCGTCGTCAGCAGATATTCAAAGACCTTGCGCGAAGTGATTTTCAAAAAGGTAAACACGCTCAATCCCGACCAGCTCAATCACTGGGGCACGGGCGCGCTCATCACGAGAAGCACAAACGATATCTGGCTTTTGGAAGAGTGCGCGAGTATGCTTATGCAGGGCGTCATCAGTATTCCCATTCTGGTGCTTGGCGGAAGCGCGCTGGCGTTTCTTGCCGATCCGTGGCTTGCGCTTATCATGTTCACGTTCGTGCCGGTCGTCGTGACGGTGCTGTATTTCGTCGTGCGTCGCATTATGCCTCTTTGGGAAAAGAGCGACGAATACATAGACAAACAAAACAGCATTATCCGCGAAAGGTTGACCGGTATCCGCGTTATCCGCGCGTTCAACAGGGAAGACCGCGAGTGCGACCGCGCCAACGAAGCCACGCTCGTCATGGCGAAAAACATCATAAAAGCCAACGTCAATATGGGGCTTCTTACGCCGGTTATCATGCTGGGGCTTAACCTTGTCACGATTCTTATCCTGTACGTCGGCGCAAAGCTTATGCAGGGCGGGAAGTCGGCGGTTACGGGGGCGGATATTATCGCCATCGTGCAGTACGTCGCGCTTGTCATGAACGGCATTATGATGTTTGCGATGATGCTTGCGTTTTTGCCGAAAGTCGCCGTAAACAGCAGACGTATCAACGAGATTCTGGAAACGGAAGTGCAAAAAGAACCCGACGACGAAGACCTGCCCGCTTTTTCGGGCGCACTCAAATTTTCGCACGTCGATTTCAGATACGAAGGGGCGTCGGAGAACGCGTTGAGCGACGTGTCTTTCGATATCGCGCCCGGCGAAAAGGTCGCGTTCATCGGCGGTACGGGCAGCGGAAAAAGCAGCATCGTCAAACTTATTATGAAGTTTTTTAACCCCATTTCGGGCGAAATATCCTACGACGGAAAATCCGTGTCGGAAATCGACGGAAAACGCGTCAGAAACAACGTGACGTGCGTGCTTCAAAACGCCACGATATTTTCGGGCACGATCGGCAGCAACGTCAGAATGTCGGCGGCGGACGCTTCCGACGAGCAGGTGTACGACGCGCTGAAAGTCGCGGAACTGAAAGGATTTGTCGAAAACCTCGAAACGGGGCTCGACTACGAAATACTAAGCGGCGGCAGCAACCTGTCGGGCGGGCAAAAACAACGTCTGTCGATTGCGCGCGCAATGCTTAAAAAAGGTTCCATTTATCTTTTCGACGACAGTTTCTCGGCGCTGGACTTCCTGACCGAAGCGCACGTCAAGGAAAACCTCGATAAAACCCTTTTTGGAAAAACGAAAATCGTAATGACGCAACGCGCGTCGACGGCGGCGTCGGCGGACAAAATATTCGTTTTGGACGAAGGGCGCATCGTCGGGCGCGGAACGCACAAAGACCTGCTTTCGTCGTGCAGACAATATCGTGAAATTTACGAGTCGCAGACGGGGCAAAAGGTCGAAGGAGGCGCATTATAAAAAAGTTTCGAAGCGGCGACAAAATGACGAAAAACGAAACGAAAAGCATAATTCTGCGCCTTGTCAGGGAAATCGGTAGAATCAAATGGGGCATGGTGTTGGTGTGCGTATTAAGCGCGCTCACGATGGCGGCAAACATCGCCGCGCCCAAATTTTTGTCGGACGCGCTGGACGTCCTGAACGCATATAACGGGACGGGCGATCTTGTCGGACAAATCAAAAACACACTCATACTTCTTATCGTCATATATACGGCGTATTCGGTGCTGAGTTACGTCGAAATGCTGGCGTCGAACAAGATTGTCAGCATGCACTTTACGGCGGGACTTCGCATGGATATGTCCACGAAAATCAAGTACCTGCCCGTGTCTTACGTCGACAGGACGGAGGCGGGGCAACTTTTGGACAGAATGACGGGCGACGTGTCGCAAATGGGCAACAGTATCCACAGTATTGTCGAAACGCTTTTAATGGGCATTTTGCAACTTCTGACGATTATCGTTATGATTTTCACGATAAACTGGGTGTTTGCGCTGATTGTTATCGCGTTTGTGCCTGCGTCGGTCGTCGTGTCGTACGTCATCGCAAAGAAGAGCGAACCTTATTTCGATAAGATGTTCAAATCGTCCGGCGAGATTTATCAGGTTGTCGAAGAAACGTATTCAGGGTATCAAACGATAAAAAGCTACAACGTGGAAAACCGCCAGGAAGAAAAGCACGCGCGCGTCAACGACGAAATGTGCAAGGCGGAAGAAAGGGCGACGTTCCTGTCGTCGATAATCACGCCCGTCGTGTCGCTCACGAACAATATCGCATACGTCGCGATATGTTTAATCGGCGCGTATTTCGCAATCGAAGGCATGAAAATCGGCGGCGACGTAGTCAGCGTCGCGGACATTATCGCCGTCGTCATTTACGCAAAAATGTTTTCGTCCCCGCTTGAAAGAATCGCCGGCGCGATAAGCAGTATGCAAAGGGTTGCATCGGCGTCGAAAAGGGTGTACGAGGTGCTGGACGAACCCGAAATGGACGTAAGGGAAGGCGAGATGCCCGAAAACGTCCAAGGCGTCGTCGACTTCAACCACGTCGCGTTTTCTTATAATCCCGAAAACCCGCTTATCAAAGACATGAATATCCACGTCGAAAAAGGGCAAAAGGTGGCGATCGTCGGGCCTACGGGCGCGGGCAAAACCACAATCGTCAATCTTCTTATGCGGTTTTACGATCCGAACTCCGGCGAAATAATAATCGACGGCACGGACACGGGCAAAGTCTCGCGCGAAAGCGTAAGGGGCTGTTTCTCGATGGTGCTGCAGGACACCTGGCTTTTCGGCGGCACGATTTACGACAATATCGCTTATGGTAAAGACAACGTTTCGCGCGAAGAAGTTATCGCCGCCGCCAAATCCGCGCACGCCGACGGCTTTATAAGGATGCTGCCCGAAGGCTACGACACCGTCGTCAACGAATCGCTCACAAACCTTTCGGGCGGACAAAAACAGCTGCTGACGATCGCAAGGGCGTTTTTGTCGGATAGACCTTTGCTGATTCTGGACGAAGCGACAAGCTCGGTCGATACCCGCACGGAACTACTGATTCAGGGCGCAATGGACAAACTCATGCGTAAGAAAACCAGTTTCGTCATCGCCCACAGGCTTTCGACAATCGTCAACGCCGACGTGATTCTTGTCATCAAAAACGGCGACGTCGTGGAATCGGGCACTCACGAAGAACTGCTTAAAAAGAACGGCTTCTATGCCGAAATCTACAACGCCCAGTACAATTTCTCATAAATCAACCGGACAAGCAATTCTTACGGTGACGGAAATTTAATTCAAAAAACAGACGAAACGGCAATTCCGAAACGGCGGGATTGCCGTTTTTCGTTGTCGGTTTTTAATGGTTTCGGGCAAAAAATGTAAACAAAAGTTGTTGTTATTTTCACAAAGTAATGTTATTATAGTAATGTATAAGGGTCAGTGTTCCCTTTTTCAGGAGGAAAATATGAAGGCGAAGAAGAAACTTATCGGCATTCTGCTTGTAATAGTGGTGGTTGTTTTGAGCCTTGGCGTGCTTACCGCATGCGGCGAAACCCCGGGCGAAACGTCGAAGAATAAAAAGGCTGTCGTCATTTGTACGGCGTTGCTTTCGGGCGGGCTGTACGACACGAAGACGAACGAGGCAATCTGGGATCCCGTTGCCGAGGGCGTTTATTTCCAGCAGGTGTTCCCCGGCGGGGATATGATGGGACTTGTCATGGCGGTGCTTACCGACAAGACGACGTACGACTTAATCGACGGCATTATGAAGTACAAGGACGAATCCGTCGAAAATTTATTATGGCAAATCACGCTTGACGAGCAGGGCAAAAGCAACAATCCGAATCTGCGCCCCGCAAACGTGCGCCCTACAACCGCGGACGGCACGTTCAAGTCAACGCTTTATAACGATTCCGGCGAAGTCGTCGACGGATACGGCGCATACACGGCAGGCGAAAAAATTCAATACGGCGCAATCGCCGCGTATCGTCAGCAATGTCTGGACCTGAAAGCCAGATACGAAGAACAGGGCTGGGACGTCGTCGTTTTCAACTACGACTGGCGCATCGACAACAGGATCAATTCCGAACTTCTTGAACAATTCATTCAGACCAACGGCTGGGAAGAAGTAATTCTCACGTCGCACAGTATGGGCGGCCCCGTCGTTGCGGGATATATCGCAAGACTGCAAAACAAATGGTTGGAAGCGGAAGAGAAGAACCCCGGACAAACCGACGTCAAAAAACCGAACCAGATCATTCGCTCGTATCGCGCGTTCTCGCCTGCAACGGCGGGCTCTCTTGACGCGATTTATTATCTTGACGATCCCGTGGGCGCGATTGCCGACGTTGTAAACGGAACGGTCGGCGACACCCTCGGCGGCATTGTTTTGGGCGTCGACGCGATTTCGGAAGGCATAAAGAAACTTGCGGGACCGCTTGCACAGAACCTTACTTCCGTAATGCAACTTCTGCCGTTCCAGACCTTTGCGGACTCCGAATATTACAAAGAGGGCGAAAGCCCCGTTTACGTTGACGGCGTACCCGTGACGAATATGTACGAATGGTACTGCTCGCGTCCCTGGGCGCACACCAGCGACTGGAAACCGGGCGTCGACGGCATTTACGACAAACTTAAACCCGGCATGAAAACTCTGCCCGAATACTGGGATTCCTTCTACGTCAAAGAAAGCGTGAACGACAAAGACGCCAACGTTTACGCGCCCGAACTCGTGAACACGACTTATTGCCTGGGCGTCGGATACAACACCAAAAAGAGCGTTCAAATCGTGACGAAAGACACCGACACCGTTAAGGTCAACAAGGTTACTTACGAAATGTGGGACACCAGAAACCATAAGTATGACACGCCGCTTACCAGCGTCGAATATTATTCCTACGACCACAAAGCGATACTTTTTGGCGACGGCGACGGAACGATGCCCACCAACGCATGTCTCGGCGGACTTAACTACAATGGCGACAAGACGATAAGCAACACGAAAGGCCGCGCGATTTATCCCTTGCCGGAAGCGCGCCAGACCACGACGATTTGCTACTATAACACGAACCACGGCACCGTCGGCGGATATTGGGACGTCCTGAAATGGGACTTCTACGAGATGATGGATAAGATTATCGTCGAAGACGAAATAAATCCGTTCTTTTAAGCCTTGATTGGTAGCGAAAGCACGCGCTCGCCGCGTGCTTTTTTGTTGCTCTTTTTCAAAAACCGAATTTTCTTACAAGTGTATAAAATTTAGGATTTAGGTAAATGTTAAGTAATAATTATATACTTGCAATATAGACTATATTTATGTATAATAAGAAACGTAATGAAAAAGAAGGAAGCAAAAAAACTCACTAAAATCGACGCGCAGGCAGTGCATAAGAAGCGCGCCCTTATCACGGAAAAAATAAGGGAATCTTTCGTATCGACCTTGCCGATAATCATCATAGTTGCGATAATGTGTCTGTCGATACAACCTGTGCCGACGGGCTTATTGTTGTCGTTCCTTATCGGCGCGTTGCTGATAATCGTGGGAATGGGGCTGTTCACGCTTGGTGCGGACACGTCCATGACGCCGATCGGCAGCCGCATCGGCACGACTCTTACGAAGTCGAAAAACCTGCCGCTTATTTTGTTGGTGAGCTTTATTCTGGGCGTTGCGATAACGATTGCGGAGCCCGACCTTCAGGTTCTTGCGGAAACCGTGCCGCACATAGACGGCAAGGTCCTGCTGATTACGGTGGGCGTCGGCGTAGGGTTGTTCCTTGCGGTGTGCATGCTCAGGACGATTCTGGGCATAAGACTCAAATGGCTTATCCTTGTGTTTTACATAATCGTATTTGTGCTTGCGGCGTTTGCCGACAAAAACTTTTTGTCGATTGCTTTCGACTCGGGCGGGGTAACGACGGGTCCGATGACGGTGCCGTTTATCCTTGCGCTCGGCATAGGCGTCGCGAATATCCGAAGCGATAAAAAGGCGGAAGCGGACAGTTTCGGTCTTGTCGCGTTATGTTCGATAGGTCCGGTGCTTGCGGTGCTGATTTTGGGGTTCTTTTACAAAGGACAGGGCGTTGCGGACGTTCACCTTCCGTTCATCCCGGAAACGACGACCGAAATGGGGCTGGAATACCTGAAAGCGTTCCCCGCATATATGAAAGAAATGGCGATTGCACTGTCGCCGATTATCGTACTGTTTTTGATTTTCCAGGTGGCTGCTTTCAAGATGAGCAAAAAGAGTTTTTTGAAAACGCTCATCGGTATTCTTTACACATACGTGGGTTTAGTGTTGTTTTTGACGGGTGTAAACGTCGGTTTCTCGCCGCTGGGGCTATATCTCGGTCAGCAACTGTACAGCGGCTGGACGCAATATATTCTCATTCCCGTGGCAATGCTTATGGGCTGGTTCATAATTTCCGCCGAGCCCGCGGTATTCGTCCTTGAAAAGCAAATCGAAGACGTGAGTTCGGGCGCAATCCCCGGGAAAGCGATTAAGCTGAGCCTGTCGATTGCAATCGCTCTGGCGATGGGGCTTTCGATGATTCGCGTCCTTACGGGGATATCTATTCTTTGGTTTATCGTGCCGGGTTATCTCGTCGCGCTTATACTGATGTTTTTCGTCCCCGACATATTCACGGCAATCGCGTTCGACTCGGGCGGGGTTGCGTCGGGACCGATGACTGCGACGTTCATGCTGCAATTTTTCATCGGCGTATGTTCGGCGCGCGGCGGCAATATATTAAGCGACGCTTTCGGCGCGGTCGCACTCGTTGCGATGATGCCGCTCATTTCCATTCAGATCACCGGTCTTGTTTACAAGAAGAAGAAACAACGCGCGGAACGCGTGCCCGAAGTCGTTTACGGCGACGACGATATTATCGAACTGTGGGGGAACTGATATGTACTTTGTAATCTCGGTAATCAATCCCAACGGATTGTCGATTCTGAATAACATTTGTCAACGGCTGGAAATCCCCGTGATTCTGTCGCTTATCGGCCACGGCACCGCGTCGCAGAAGATACGCGATTTGTGGGGGATCGAGTCCACCGATAAAAGAATCCTTTTTGCGGTTGCGGACGAAAACAAAACGAAGTCGCTCATCACGGAAGAACGACGCCGCCTTTACATCGACGCACCCGGCAACGGCATTGTGATTTCCGTCCCGATTAAAAGCGTCGGCGGCGGCAGTACCCTCAAATTTTTGAACGGAGGAAACAAGGATATGAAAGCACCCGATATAAATTTTGAATACGAACTCATTCTCGTGATTGCAAACGAAGGGCATACCGACGCCGTTATGGACGCCGCAAGGGCTGCGGGCGCGGGCGGCGGCACCGTTATCCACGCAAAGGGTACGGGCGGCATGGGCACCGAGAAATTCTTCAACGTGTCGATTGCAAGCGAAAAAGAAATCATCATCATCGTTGCGAAAAAGGAAAAGAAAGCGGACATTATGCGCTCCATCGTAACGACGGCGGGCGCGGGCACCGACGCAGGCGCGGTAGTTTTCTCTCTTCCCGTTTCCGACGTCGAAGGGTTCAGACGGGACGACGATAACGCCGAAATTCCAGAAACCGAACAAAAAACAGAACAAGCAGAATAATTTCAGGCCCTCCTATTTTTCGGGAGGGCTTGATTATTTTCTTATTCGGTGGTAAAATATAGACATAATTTACGGTAGGTGGGATATGTTGGATTTCGAAAAACACAAACAGGCAGGGGAAAATTATTTATCTTTCGACGTTGAAAAGAACTTATGCCTCCCGATGCATTGCAACGAAACGTATGAGTTTTTATACTGCAACGACGGGCTTGCAAACGTTACCGTGCTGGACAGAATTTATCGTCTTCGCGCGGGGAAGTGTATGGTAATTCCGCCAAAGTTCGCGCACGCATACGAAACGCCCGATTACAGCAACGTTTTCATCTGCAAGTTTTCAAAGGATTGGGTTCCCGACTTTTACGAAAAGTACGACGGCTACGTCGCGACTTTCCCGGTTTTCTCGATAGAGTTTGCGGAATCGCTGACAAGGAAAATGCCACTTGTTACCAACACGTTCAAGCAAAAAGCCGTTTTGTATCATATGGTTGCGGAGTTCGAGACGCACACTGCGTTTATCCCCGTTGACAAAAAGAAGGTGGACGTTTTGAACGCAATCGCGAAATACGTTTCGCACAACTTCACGGAAGACATAAGCCTGAAAGACCTGTCCGACAAAATGGGATATTCTTACAATTATCTTTCGGCTGTTTTCAACGAATATTTCGGCGCGAATTTTTCCGACGTCGTGAATATTTACCGCATAAATTACGCAACCGATCTGTTGTATTCGACCACGCTTTCTGTCGCGGAAATCTCAAAAAAAGCGGGTTACGACAGCGTGCGTAGTTTCAACCGCAACTTCCAAAAATACAAAGGAAAGTCGCCGCGCGACGCCCGCGAGTTCGTGAAAGAAGGCATTATCGTTGACGTCTGACGGATTTTTGCGGTTTTTACTGTATATTTTTGGTTGTTTGTATAGTAAAAAAAATAAAGACGTCGATTGTTTGAAAAGAGCGTCGTTTTTATGATATGATTATCATATAAATATAAAATAAGAGGAGAACATTATGGCAAATTTTTCAAAATTGATTGAAAAAAAGGCAAACGCCGCGCAATATATGGTTGACGAAATCACCCATATCTGCAAGGATATGCCCAAACGTACTCCCGGCGAAGAAGGCGAAAGAATCGCTTGCGAGTATATGGCTGACGTCCTTAAAAAAGACTGCGGATGCGAACGCTCCGACGTTGAATCGTTTAAGGAAAACCCCGGTAGTTTCTACGGCTGGATTTACATCACGATCACATGCGTGCTTGCAGGACTTGTCGCGTATTTCTTCCTGCCGATTTTGGGCTTTGCGCTTATCGTTTTCGGTTTTTATGCTATGATTACGCAATTCGGTCTTTACAAAAAGACTTTCGACTTCCTGTTCCCCGAAAAGACGGGCACGAACGTTACCGCAATCAAGAAATGCACGGGCGAAGTCAAAGGTCGCGTATTCTTCAACGGTCACCCCGACGCAGCGTGGAATTGGCCCGTCAACAATAAGTTCGGCGGCAAAGTTTACGAAGCGAACATCGTTATCGTTGTCCTTGGCGCGTTGTTCCTTATGGGATGCAGCCTTGCGACGGCAATCATCACGAAATGCCAACCTATGGTTCTTAAACCCGAAAACGGCGTTCTGTTCTGGCTTGGCATCGCAAACCTTGCATTCGTTCCCTTCTATTTCGGTATGTACCGCATGTGGGATCCCAAGACGACGGTTGACGGCGCAAACGACAACCTTACGGCTTGCCTTATGGGCATCGCGATCCTTAAAGCAATGAAAGACGAAGGTATCGAACTTGAACACACCGAAGTCGGCGTTATCCTTTCGGGCTCCGAAGAAGCGGGACTCCGCGGTGCGAAAGCGTGGTGCGAACAGCACAAAGGCGAATTCGACGACGTTCCCACCTGGATTTATTCTTTCGACACCATTCACGATCCGAAATTCCTGGGCGTCAACTACCGCGACCTTAACGCAACCGTCAAAGCCGACAAGGAAGTTTCCGACAGCTTTATGGAAGCGGCAAAAGAATTGGGCATTCCCTGCAACAAAACTCTTGTTCCTCCCTTCGGCGGAGCAACCGACAGCGCAGCGTTCGCACAGGCAGGTTTCAGGGCAACGGGTATCACCGCTTTGAACCACGTTCTGGAAGATTATTACCACACGGTTAAAGACAGTTACGACAACCTTAACAAAGATTGTCTTGCGGATTGCTATGCAATTTCTGTCCGCGCGCTTGAAAACTTTGACAAAAAGATTTCAAACAAATAAGTAAAACAAACACGATAATGAAGGATAGCGAGTTTTCGCTATCCTTTTTTGTTGAAAAAAATCGATAAAGGCGGCGGATATTTTTTTCAATTCTTGACAACAACGTATATTTAATGCAATAATAAAATTAATTTAACGCAACGTGGAAAGTATGGAAGAAATCAAAAACACCGACTGCAATCTCATAACGGGGCTCACGTCCGAAGAAGTCGAAGCGCGCATAAAAAGCGGGCTCGTCAACGGATTGCAAACAATAAAAACCAAAAGCGTACTCAGAATACTTATCGACAACACCTTCACGTTTTTCAACTTCGTGTTTTTTGTGATGGCAATCGTCGTCGCGGCGTTTTCGGGATTCGACGAGGACGGCATGGGCAATTACGGTTTTGTGATACTGTGCGTCTGCAATACGCTTATCGGTATCGTGCAGGAACTTCGCGCAAAGCACACGATGGATAAACTGTCGCTCATTTCCGCGCCGAAGGTTCGGGTTATCCGCGACGGGGAAGAAAAGGAAATCGCCGTGAAAAACGTCGTTATGGACGACGTTACGATATTGCAGGCGGGATACCAGATTTGCGCGGATTCGGTCGTTGTCGATGGCAGTATCGAGGTCAACGAAAGCCTTATCACCGGTGAGCCCGACGCAATCGTGAAAAACGCAGGCGACAGCCTGATGTCGGGAAGTTACGTCGTGTCGGGGCGCGCAAAAGCAAAAGTCGTGCACGTCGGCATGGATAACTTCGCAATGAAAATATCCGCCGGCGCGAAATATTTCAAAAAATCCGTTTCGGTCATCAAAAATTCGTTAAATAAAATCGTAAAAACGATGTCGGTGGTCATTGTGCCGCTGGGTATCGCTTTGTTTTCAGTCAAATATTACATTCAGGGCAACGATATGAACAGTACGGTGCTGACGACAATCGGCTCGTTGGTAGGCATGATCCCGAGCGGTCTTGTCGCGCTTACGTCGGTCGTGTTCTGTCTGAGCGTCATAAGGCTTGCAAGACACCACACCCTTGCACAGGATATGTACTGCGTCGAAACGCTTGCAAGGGTTGACGTGCTGTGTCTTGATAAAACGGGCACGATTACTGAAGGCAGTATGGAAATCCACGGCATAAAAACCGTCGATTTGTCGGAAGACGAGTTTTGCCGCCACCTTAAAAACCTGTCGGACGCCGTTAAGGACGAAAACGCAACGGCGGCGGCGGTCAAAAATTACGTCGAACAGTACGAGGCGGCGGGCGAAGTCAGCGTTGTCGTGCCGTTTTCGTCGGACAGAAAGTGGAGCGGCGCGGTTATCGACGGCAGAAGTTACGTTTTGGGCGCGCCCGAATTCGTTTTCCCGGATACCGCGGAAGAAATAAAAGCAATCACGCGCGAAAAGGCGGAAGAAGGGCTCAGGGTGCTTGTCCTTGCGTCGTCGGACGTCGAAATTATCGGGCACAGTCTTCCCGACGGTCTGAAAGCGGAAGGGTTTATATTCATCGCCGATAAAATAAGAAAGGAAGCCCCCGATACGCTGCAATATTTCAGGGATCAGGGCGTTACCGTCAAAATAATTTCGGGCGACAACCCCGTTACCGTGCGCGCCGTCGCAAAACGCGCAGGGCTTTCCGACTGCGACAATATCATTGATATGTCAACCCTGAAAACCGACGAGGAAGTCATCGACGCGGCGGAAAAATATACGATATTCGGCAGGGTTCTGCCCGATCAGAAATTATTGCTTGTAAAAGCCCTGAAAGCAAACGGACACACCGTTGCGATGACGGGCGACGGCGTCAACGACGTGCTTGCATTAAAGGAATCCGATTGCTCGATCGCAATGGCTTCGGGCTCGGACGCCGCGAAGAACGTGAGCAGTCTGGTGCTTCTTGACAGCAATTTCGCGTCGATGCCGAAAGTCGTTGCGGAAGGCAGGCGTTCCATAAACAACCTTGAAAGGTCGGCGTCGTTGTTCCTTGTGAAGACGGGATATAACCTGCTTATCGCGCTGTTGTTCCTTATCGTGCCGTCGATTTTGCCGTTCGAGCCAAGGCATCTGACCTTGCTTGGCGGGGTAACGATCGGGATTCCGTCGGGAATACTCGCGCTCGAACCCAATAAAAACAGGGTGGAAGGCAGGTTTTTGCCAAAAGTCATTATGAACGCGGTGCCCGGCATAGTAACCGTAATGGCGGGTATTATCGCAATCGTAATCACAACGCAGACGATACTCACGGGGCTTTCTCCGGACGAACAGCACGCGCTGTATTTCCTTGCGACCGTGTTTGCGGGATATCTGTTCGTGTTCAAATCGTGCTGGCCGTTCAACCTGTTGCACGCGGTGCTTTTCGTGGGCGTAATCGCGCTTCTGGTGCTGTGTTACTTCGTGCAGCTGTCGTTTATCGACATACAGTCGTTCTTCGGTCTGTACCGCGGAATAACGCCCGCAATGTGGAAAGTGCTTGCGGTGGTATGGTCGATGCTCGTCGTCGTATTTGCGGCGATGTGGGCGCTTGATAAAAAGTATAACGTGCGTTTCCAGACGACCGTCGGCGACATCGAAGATAAAATCGATTTAAGACACGAAGAAATCCGCAAAAAAAGAGAAGCGAAAAAGGCGGCAAGAAAAGCCAAAAAATCCCTTTAAAAGAAGACAAAACAAAACCCGCAATCGGCGGGTTTTTTAATGCGTTTTTTCAGAAGAACGAGTGTAAAACAAACATCACTATGCCAAGGATTAAAAGCACCACGCCGACGGTAATATTAAGCGTTTTGGGCTTTACCTTGTTTGCGATAAGCGCGGCGGCGGATAATGCCGCAAATCCCGTGCCTATGCCTGCGAAAATATATACGATAATTTTAATATATTCTTCCATACAAACGTAATAAATTATATCACCGCGCGCTTTTATGTAAACCGTTTGCCGTTGACTTTCCGATATTAAAGTGGTATCATATACTTTATGAAAATAATGTTCGTGTGCCTTGGAAACATCTGCCGCAGCGCAATGGCGGAATTTATGATGAAAGACGCCTTGAAAAAGCGGGGAATATCGGAAAAATACGTTATCGACTCCGCCGCGACGTGCGGGCTCGAGGCGGGCAACCCTGTTTATCCCGACGCGCTGAAAAAACTGAAAGAGCACGACGTTCCGACGTACCCGCATTATTCGAAACAGGTCAGAAAAACCGATTACGACAAATACGATTTATTCCTTGGAATGGACGATAAAAACGTCGCGTATCTCAAAAATCTTTTCGCGCCCGACGAAAAAAAGAAGGTAAAAAAGTTTTTGGAATATGCAGGGCAAACCCGCGACGTCGCGGATCCGTATTACACCGGCAATTTTGACGATACTTATGACGATTTGAAAATCGGAATCGAATTTTTGATAAATAATATTGAAAACAGGAAGTGAATTTATGAGTGAATGTACGCACGATTGCAGCTCCTGCGAAAGCCACGGAAGTTGCAGCGAAAAAACCGACTTTACCGTCCCCGTAAACGCATTGTCGAAGGTTAAACACGTTATCGGCATCGTGTCGGGAAAAGGCGGCGTGGGCAAATCTCTCGTAACGGGGCTTATGGCGTCGATTACGGCAAAACAAGGGTTTAAGACGGCGATTCTGGACGCTGATATTACCGGTCCGTCGATTCCGCGCATGTTTAACGTGGACGGTCCCATCGACAGCGACGGCAGTTTCTTTTATCCCGTGAAATCGAAAGGCGGCATCGAAATTATGTCGGCAAACCTTTTGCTGGAACACAATAACGATCCCGTCGTATGGCGCGGTCCCGTCATCGCGGGTATGGTGAAACAGTTCTGGACGGATTGCGTCTGGGGCGACGTGGACTTTATGTACGTCGATATGCCCCCGGGAACGGGCGACGTGCCGCTTACGGTTTTTCAAAGCCTGAACGTTGACGGTATCATCGTCGTGACAAGCCCGCAGGAACTCGTGTCGATGATTGTCGGCAAAGCCGTGAAGATGGCAAATATGATGAATATACCCGTGCTGGGCGTCGTTGAGAATATGAGTTACGTCAAATGCCCGGACTGCGGCAAAGAGTTTTCGATTTTCGGCGACAGCAAGGTTGACGAAGTCGCAACCGAATTCGACCTGAAAGTTCTCGGACGAATCCCGTTTGACAAAAACATCGCGAAAGCCTGCGACGAAGGCAAGGTCGAGTCACTTGACGCGGACTTCCTTGACAGCGCGAAAGAGGCGATAAAACGCCTGGCAAAATAAATGAAGAAAAAAAGAAGCGCCCCGAAAAATCGGGGCGTTTCTTAATATATAAAGGGGAAGGAAATTATCTTGCGTTGATGCAGTCGAATTCTTTCACGTTTTCCACGATAATGTCAAAGAATTTTTCAACGACTTTTTTGTCGTCGTCGTTGCCGCGGATTGCAATCGTCATCGTTACGACGTCGTTTAAGGTGGTGAGCGCAAGCTGCATAAAGGGTTTGTATTTTACCGCGCCCGTCATAAATCCGTCAACGGGTTTCGCATTGCCGAAAGTCAGTTTATCGACGGGAAGCAGCCCGATGTTGCTCATACCGATAAGCGGGTTGTCGTACCCGATTTTGATTGCAAATTCCGAAATCGAAAAGGGCAGTATGGTATAGGCGAGTTTTAGAAGCGGCAGGCTGTAAAGCCCCATATATTTGTCGCGCTTGCTTTTCTTTGTGGAGCGCATGACGTTGATAAGCGTGTCGTTGATTGTTTCGCCCTTGTTATGCACCGTGCAAAGCATAAATCCCGTGTGATTCGCAAGCCCGCCGGCTTCGTCGCCGCCTTCGATATGACGGCGCAAATCGACCATGCAGGGGATTGAAAGGGTTTCGTCGTCGCGCATGCCCGAAATATCGTAAAGTGCGCGAACGTACGCCGCAAGCAGCATATCGTTGACGGTAACGCCCAGACGTTTTCCCGCGTTTTTCATATTAAGGAAAGTGTCGCGGTCGATTTTTCTGATGTTGATCATCGTGTGGTCGTCGGGACGGGGTTCGGTCAGCGGGAATACGTGTTTGTCTTTCACCGCGCTGATGTTTTTGTAAAGACCTTTCGCAACCTTTTTGTCGGCTGCGTCGAGTTTCGTATAAACTTGTTCCGCGCTTCTCGTGCCTTGTTTAAGGTCGGTGGGGTTTTCGCCGTTCAAAATCGCGTTATAGTTTTTTGCAAGTTTTTTCAAAAAGTATTTGAAGTCGCCGCCGTCAAAGCACATATGGTTGACGATCATCGCAAACGTTGATTTTCCGTCCTTGTTCAGGACAATCACCTTAAACTGTACGTTGCTTGAAACGGGGATACTCTGACACAGGAAATCGTACGCTTCTTTTTCGGGGTCGTCGCTGTCTTTTATTGTCAGAATATCGTCGACGGTGTAAGGCTCCACCTTCCAGTAAGGATTGACGGGATTTTCGTGAAAACTACTGTGAAGCACGGGGGCTTTTTCGCACATTATGACCAGCACGTTTTTAAGCGCGTCGGCGTCTAAGAGCCCGTCGAAAGTCAGGGTTGCGTGCACCATACGGTCGTAATAGTTTCGGAAAAGATATTGCATCTTATCCCACATTTCGGCTTTTATAGTTTTGCTCATAGTATCAAAATCAGTATTTTATCGTATCGTTTTTACGATATAAAGATTGTTATTTGTTTTCGTCGTTCCACATTGTGTAGTACGCTTCGTCGATGCGCGCTTTCTTTTCGGCTGCTGCCTTATCCTTTTTCTTTGAATAACTCACAAGAGATGCGATAAGGATAACGACGTCGAGAAGGGCTGCGCCGACGGGAAGAAGCCACGACGGATGCCACGGGATAACGTGCGCCACGCCCAGCATCACGTACACCATAACGGCGGTTACTTCAACGGTTGCAAGCAGGTCGAAAAGCCTTGATTTACTGTTGTAAGAATACGCCTCGGCGGTGTCTGTGATAAGCATTGCGACCACCATTACAAGGAAAGTCATCCAGCTGTACTTGAAGTGCACGAGTATTTGCAGAATAAGGAAAATAAACGTGAACGTAAGCGCGATGATGACGTGCGACAGACCGCGGATTGCAAGGTGTCTTTTCTTTTTCGCAAGGAAGATAATACCGAAAATCGCGCCTGCGATAACGCCCATAAACGCGCCGCCCACAAGAATGAGCCAGGTTTTGTCCCATGCGCGGGTTGCGAAACTGATCGAAAGATATCCGATCACGACAAACAGCGCGATTGCGATGCCGGTGAGCACTCTTGCGCCGATGAGGGGCACTGCGCGTTTTACGTTGTCCAGACGGTTTTCAAAATCGACGAGCGTGTCTTTGAAGTGTCCGAGACTGTCGATGCACAGGTCGTAGATGGCGTTTTCGTCCGTCATACCTTTTATCTTGTATTCCTGCGCGCGGTCGAGAAGGTTTTGCAAAACTTCTTCGCGGTATTCCATTGCCTCTTTTGTGGGAGAGATGGCGCGGAATTGTTGTTCGAGATACTTTTTGAAGCGGTCGATTAACATATTATTTTGTTCCTCCGTTAATTAAGTCTTTCATTATTTTTATGGCGTCAAACCAGTTGGTTTTGTTGAAGTCGTAAAAGGCGCGGCCTTTTTCGGTGATGCGGTAATATCTGCGCCTTGCGCCGGCGTCGCTTTCGCCCCAATAACTTTCGATAAACCCGTCGTGTTCCATACGGCGGAAGGCAGTGTAAAGGGTGGCGTCTTTAAGAACAAGTTCGCCGTGGCTAAGGTCTTCGATCGCCTTGCTTATTTCATAGCCGTAACTGTCGTTTTGGATAAGCTGTGCAAGAATTATCGTTTCGGTGTGACCGCGCAGCATATCGGCGCTTATTGCCATTTTATTTCGCCTCCTTATGTATATCGCCTGACGATATATATCATAGCACAAAAATCGAAGATGTCAATAGTTTTTGATAATAAATGAAAAAAAATCCCAAAAACATTTTTCCGCCGAAAAATACGTGTTTACAAACCTGCGTTTTATATAGTAAATTATTTATATAAGAATAATTTTGGGTGGATATATTATGGACAAAAAAGAAATAGTGAAAAAACCGATGAAAAGGGCGCAAAATGGGCGCTTGTCATTTTTATATGGGGCTTTTCGGCGTATTTTCTCGTTGCGCTGTCGGGATTTATCGCGGCAACCGTTTCGGCAAAGGACGCGAAAAGCGTCTGGGGGACTGGCAGAACGAATACTTCGCGCATCTTGAACAGCGTTACGCTGCCGACGAAAACTTTTCAAAGGTGAACGACGAGGATTCCTTACCCGCACCGATATGGCGGAAGTCCTCGGCGCAAAGCTTAACGAGATAAGGTATATCGCGTCGCACAACAGTTGTAAACGGGGCTCACTCCCGAGCGGCGGGCGTTTCCGACTTTGACGAATTCCGCGCGAAAAACGCTTATCACACCGTCGAAAGTCTGAAAGGGAAAATCCTTTTCCTGCTGCACGAAAAGGACAGTCTGGAAACGTACGTGCAGCGCGATCCCGATATGCAAAAAAGCGCGATGAATATCGCCCTTGAATACGCCGCCGTCCTGAAAAAAGGCAAGGATTATTCCCGTTTCTCGTTCACCGTGGTTCTGAACGATCCGACGAAACACAAAGATCGTATAGCGCAGGCGATAAACCGCGATAATTATATAGTCAGAACAAGGCTGGACAGATACGCCGTGCGCGGCAAATAAAGAAAACGAAACGGTCGGCGACGGCCGTTTTTTCGTGCGCCCGCGACGTTGTATCGTAATATTTTGAATGATATTGAAATTTTTTGTTATATTTAGGGTTTTCCGAAAAAAATTTTGTTACAAGAACGCTTTTCCGTAAAAAATTCGGAAAAAAATCAATAATTTCGTTTACACCGCATATAACGTATGTTAAAATCGAATAGTAAGGAAAAAGGAGATAACCGTGGATAACACCGACGTAAAAATTTTGCAGTGTCTTATGAAAAACGCTCGTGCGAATTCGTCCGAAATCGCCGAGAAAGTTAAGCTGTCCACGTCCACCGTTATCGAACGCATCAAAAAACTTGAAAACTCGGGCGTTATCAAAGGCTACGCCGCGATTATCGTCCCCGAAAAACTCGGCAAAGACGTCACCGCGCTTATAAGCGTCGCAATCGACCATCCGAAGTTCAACGACGGTTTCGTTGCCGCGGTCAAGGACAATCGCCACATTGCGGAATGTTTGTATATCGCGGGGGAGTTCGATTACTTTTTGAAAGTCGTCACCGACAATACGAAAACGCTTGAAAGTGTGCTGAACGAAATCAAGAGTATCCCCGGCGTTTCAAAGACGCAGACGAGTATCGTTTTAAGCAGCCCGAAGAACGAATACAGCGTCCCCATAAAGGCGAAAAAAGAAAAGTAAAATATGCGCGAAAGCGCGAAATTATAAAATAAGGGCGAAAGCCGAAAATTAAGGAGAAATAATAATGATAGTTGGTATCCCCAAGGAAATTATGCACGACGAAGCGCGTGTTGCTGCAATCCCCGACACCGTAAAGAAAATGGTCGCCGCAGGTATGACCGTTCTTTTTGAAAAAGGCGCAGGCGAAGGCTCGCACTACCATGACAAGGATTATCTTGCCGCAGGCGCAACCATTATTGAAGATTGCGAAGAAATTTTTGCAAAATCCGACGTTATCCTGAAAGTTAAGGAACCTCTCTTCAACGAAGCAAAGGGCAAACACGAAATCGAGATGATGCACAAAGGTCAATATATTATCACGTTCATTCACCCCGCGTCTCCCGTAAACCACAAGATGGTCAAAGATATGGCGGCGGCAGGCGTTATCGGTCTTACCCTTGACGGCGTACCTCGTATCTCCCGCGCACAATCCATGGACGCTTTGTCCTCGATGAGCACCTGTGCAGGCTACAAGGGCATGCTCATGGGCGCCAACGATATCTCCAAATTCATGCCTTTGATCGGCTCGGCAGTCGGCGTTATCCAACCCGCAAACGTTCTCGTCATTGGTACCGGCGTTGCAGGTCTTCGTGCGGTCGCAACCGCAAAAGGTCTCGGCGCGAAAGTATATTCTGCCGATATCCGTCCTTCCGCAAACGAACAGGCAATGTCGCTCGGCGCGAAAATCGTCCCGACCGGTGTTCCCGAAGAAATCGCGGTACGTCGCGTAGGCGTTGTCGAATATGCAAAACGTCTTCCCGAAGAATGGCTTGAAAAAGAACGCGCGGCACTTGCCGACGCAGTCAAAAACGCCGACATTATCTTCTGCTCGGCACTCCTTCAAGGACAACTTGCTCCCACGCTCCTTACCGATGAAATGGTCGCTTCCATGAAGCCCGGCTCTGCAATTATCGATATTTCCATCGACCAGGGCGGCAACTGTGCAATCACCTCTCCCGGTATCCGCGACATCAAACACAACGTCATTATCGAAGGTATCAAGAATATCCCCGGTCAACTTCCCACCAGCTCGACCTGGCTCTTCGCATACAACATCTACAATCTGCTTGCGTTCCTCGCAAAAGACGGCAGCATCAAGCTCGATATGAACGACGAAATCGTACAAAGCATTCTCGTAACGCTTGACGGTGAAATTGTACACAAAGGTGCTCGCGAGGCGATGGGACTTTAAGCGCCGACTTTTGACGATATTTTGAGTTTTTGTGATAACCTGAAAATCCGTGTACGTCCTTGTACACTAGGATTTTCAGAACGCCGCAAGAAACGTCAAAATCTCATTCAAAATTCGCCGCTTAAACGGTTAAAATCCACCGCATAAACGGCGAATATGGCGAAAACCGCTTCACGGCATTAACTTTTATCAACAAAAGGCAATCCCCTGCCTGCTTTCGGGCAGGGGGTATTTTTAATAATGATACAGGCAGGAATTTAATATGTTATCAACGTTAAACTCTGTTATTACCGGCGCGCTCGCAATGGGCAACTTCGGCCTTGAAAAAGCAATTTACTTTCAGTTGATTCTTCTTGGCGTATTCGTCGTAGCGACGCTTGTCGGTTACAAACTTATCTCAAACGTTCCGACGCTTTTGCACACCCCGCTTATGTCGGGTATGAACGCTTTGTCGGGCGTTACGGTGCTTGGCGCGTTGTCGGCAAGTGCCTCGCTTTTCAAACTCGGTACGGCGGGCATCGTGCTTTCCGCGATATTCGGTTCACTTGCAATCGCTCTCGCGATGGTCAACGTCGTCGGCGGCTTTATGGTCACCGACCGTATGCTCGGCATGATTGCGAAAAAGAAGGCGAAAGGTCAAACCGTGATTTACGCGGCGTCGGCAGTTGCGGGCGCAGGACTCCTTGCGGTAATCTGCTGCATGGACGTCATCACAAAAGGCGCGGGCACATCGGCGCGCGATTGGGTTTACCTTGCAATGGCAATCGTATTGTCGCTTGGCGTGCTTTTGGGCATCGCGATGATGGGCAAGGTCGCTTACAGCAAAATCGGCAATCGTTTCAGCGCGATTTGCATGCTCCTTGCGATTATCCTTATTATCGTGTACGGCAACGGCACAAGCCACATTGCGGCGGTATGGACGCTCTATATCGGTCTTGCGCTCGGCACGGTTGCGGGTATTGTCCTTGCAAAGAAAGTCAAAATGATTCAGATGCCGCAAATGGTTGCTCTCCTTAACGGTCTGGGCGGCGCGGCTTCGGCAATCGTCGGCGCGTTTGCGATGCTCGGCGTGGGCACGGGCTTTGACGCGTTTTCGACAACAACGTCGGCTCTTGCGCTTGCGGTCGGTATGATTACCCTTATCGGCAGCCTTGTCGCAGCCGGCAAACTTCACAAGATTCTTCCGCAAAAACCCGTCGTTTACAAAGGACATCAGGCGATGACCGTCGGCAGCCTTTGCCTGACGCTTGCGCTTATCGTTGTCTTTGCGGCGATCGCGGCTCTTTCGGGCAGCGGCAAAATTGCTCTCGGTATCGACCTGAAAGCGTTTTGCGGAATTATGATCGCATTGCTGTTCGTCATTGCGGGATTCTTCGGATACATTTTCGCGATTCGCGTAGGCGGCGCGGATATGCCCATTACGATTTCGCTGCTTAACAGCCTTTCGGGTGTTGCGGGCGCAATCGCAGGTCTTGCAATCAACGACTTGTTGCTCGTTGCGGTCGGCGGTATCGTCGGCGCGTCGGGACTTCTCTTGACGCAAATCATGTGCAAGGCGATGAACAGAAAACTCGGCGCAATCCTTCTCGGCGGCACGTCGTCCAACGACAATGCTCAAAAAACCGCCCCCGAAAAGGTCGAAGTCAAGGCGGAAACGAAACCCGCCGAAGTGAAAAAGGAAGTCAAGGCGGAAGAAAAACCCGTTGTCAAGACGGAAATCAACTACGCCGCAACTTTGAACAACGCGAAAGAAGTCATCATCGTTCCTGGATACGGCATGGCTATTGCGCAGGCGCAACACCTTGTAAAGCAACTTGCGGATAAACTCACGGCAAACGGAACGAAAGTAAAATACGCAATCCACCCCGTCGCGGGACGTATGCCGGGGCATATGAACGTTCTTTTGTGCGAAGCCAACGTTGAGTACGAAGACTTGTTTGAAATGGACGACATCAATCCCGAGTTCAAGACGGCGGACGCAACCATCGTTATCGGCGCAAACGACGTTCTGAACCCCGCCGCAAACACCGCGGAAGGCACGCCCATTTACGGAATGCCCGTTCTTGACGTTGCTGATTGCAAAAACATCTTTATCTTCAACTATGACTTAAAACCCGGCTATGCGGGCGTAGATAACCCCATTTATACCCGCGAAAACGGCGTGCATCTGTATCTCGGCAACGCGCAGGAAACCCTGCAAAAGTTTATCGCCGATATGGATAAGCCCGTTGAAACCACGACGGAAGTTAAGGTCGAAAAGACGGAGGCAAAACCTGTCGAAATCAAGACCGAAACCAACTACGCTGCAAGCCTTAACGGCGCGAAAGAAGTCATTATCGTTCCCGGATACGGCATGGCTATCGCGCAGGCTCAACACCTTGTAAAACAACTTGCGGATAAGCTCGCCGCGGGCGGCACGAAAGTGAAATACGCAATTCACCCCGTTGCGGGACGTATGCCCGGGCACATGAACGTATTGCTTTGCGAAGCGGACGTCGACTACGAAGATTTGTACGAAATGGACGATATCAACCCCGAGTTCAAGATGGCGGACGCAACGATAGTCATCGGCGCAAACGACGTTCTGAATCCTGCCGCAAATACCGCGGAAGGCACGCCGATTTACGGAATGCCCGTACTTGACGTTGCGGATTGCAAAAACATCTTCATCTTCAACTACGACTTAAAGCCCGGTTACGCCGGCGTTGACAACCCCTTGTACACTCGCGACAGCGGCGTGTATCTGTATCTCGGCAACGCGCAGGAAACGCTGCAAAAGTTCATTTCCGACATCGACGCGTAACAATCAAAACAACCGAAATCTGCCACCGTGTAATGCGGTGGCATTTTTTTGCATAAGTTTTCCGGCTTTGCACAAACTCCGATAAGGAGGCAAATATGAATCTTTTGAAAGAAGTAATAAAAAACTGCAACGTCGGCGTTGACGCAATCGACAACGTCTGGGAAAACGTCAAGGACACGAAACTGCGCGAAACCATCTGGAAACAAAAAGTCAAGATTATGGATTTGTCCGACAGGGCGTCCAAAGAACTCGGGGACGAGCCGTCCGCAAAAGACGGTACGTATCCCAACAAAATGGAAAGGGCAATGATGAAAGCCGCCGTAAAGATGAAATCGGGGCTTGACAAGTCCACGACGAACATTGCCGAAATGCTTATCGAAGGCAACAATATGGGTATTAACGACGTCGTTAAAACTTCGCATCTTTATCGTGAAGAAGACACGCCTTTTGCCGGAGAACTTATCAAACTTTACAACGCTAACGTCAAAGAGCTGCGCCGTTTTTTGTAAAAATTCAAAAAATACAAACCGCGCCGCAACATACAAAACAACGCGATAAAGCATTGTTTTGTGCAGATAAAACAAGGATAATGGAAAATTATTATTATCTGTCAGCATCAACAAAAAGCGATTTAAGATAATTCACGGCGCACACTGCGCTTTTGAAATCGCATTATCGGGGTAGATAATGCTCACTCTTTTGCTTGTGTGCGCCTTTTCCCCAAAAGTACAAAAGTAT
>ENA-OPBD01000564-OPBD01000564.1-human-gut-metagenome-genome-assembly--contig:-NODE-564-length-24157-cov-8.312049_pt1 | contig 24157 bp, 20 predicted proteins | sample MGYA00241062_ERZ501440 | MGnify/ENA primary metagenome ERZ501440 (study PRJEB25962, sample SAMEA2042628) | human gut metagenome | biome: human gut; feature: human-associated habitat; material: faeces...
GTTTAAAGGCAAATACAAGCTATAAGTTCAGAATAAGAGCGTATAAGACTTACGGAAATACTAAGCAGTATGGTTCGTGGAGCGGCACGCTGACAGTCAGGACGAAGAAGTAAGCAATAAAAATCCAATAGCTATAACGGGCATCGGTGTGAAAATCGATGCCTGTTTTTTATGGTGCGTGAGGTATGTGGCAAGCGGTGTTTGCGGGAATGGAAATAATCTTTGTTGCGGTATGCTTTAGGTTAGTGAAAATTTACATTATTCGTGCGGTTGCAACGGCTATTTTGAATATTTTCTGAAAATTAATCGCAAAAGTCTTAACATTTGCTGTGATTTGTGCTATACTTAAAACATGGTATACTCTGTAACCGGAGAATATATCGTTACCTTAAACGGTAATAATAAAGTAAACGACACACCTTAAAAGGACGTAAATATGAGCAAAAACAAAACTCAGTATCTTAATGCTGACACAGAGCTTGAAGAGCTTCCTGCCGGCACTAAGACAAAGAAAAAGAAAAATAAGCCCAATAAAGCGGCAAATACCGTAAAGCATGTATTCGGCGTTATAGGAACTACGCTTCTAAGCTTGTTTATGATAGTTATCATTACCTGCTGTATAGTAGCGGTAACGCTGACTGTTTACATCATGCAGTTTGCGGACAGCGCATTTGATGTCGACCTTAAAAATGTTGACCTGAGCTACACAAGTTTTCTGTATGCAAAGAACAGCGCAGGCGAACAGGTTGAGATAAAACGTCTGTCAGGCGACGAAAACCGTATCTGGGTAGACATGGAGCAGATACCGAAGCATACCCAGGACGCATTCACGGCAGTAGAGGACAAGCGTTTCTATGAGCATGACGGCGTTGACTGGAAGAGAACGGTGCGTGTAACCGTATCGACCCTGTTCAACGGCTACGGCGAGGGCGGCTCGACCATAACACAGCAGCTTGTAAAGAATATCACGGGTGATGACAGGGTAACTCCCGAGCGTAAGATAAGAGAGATATTCAGAGCGCTGAACCTTGAACAGCAGTACACAAAGATTGATATACTCGAGGCATATCTGAACCGTGTTCCGCTGGGCGGTACGGTTTACGGCGTCGGATCGGCGGCTTACTATTATTTCGGTAAGACGGTAGATCAGCTGACTATAGCGGAAAGTGCGATACTTGCCGGTATGACACGTTCTCCGAGCGTACTGAACCCGTATGCAAATCTTCAGAGGTCAAAGGAACGACAGCTGTATGCGCTTAAATGTATGTATGATCAGGGTCTTATCACAACCGATGAATATGAAGCGGCAAAGGTAGAACAGGTAAAGTTCAGACTTATCGTTGAGGGTGACGCTTACGGCTATAAGGATCCCAGATATGATGAGTATTACGGAAACAATGCAAATCAGGACGACAACAGCGATCAGTATGACGATAACGATACTTATGAGGCTTACCGTTGGAACGAGTACGAGATATCGCAGAACTGGTATGTTGACGCAGCTATAGAACAGGTTATCGAGGATATAGGAAAAGCCAAGGGTATGACTTACTCCGAGGCAAAGGCGGATCTTTACAAGGGCGGCTACAAGATATATCTCAATATGGATATGGATATCCAGGATAAACTTGAAACGTTTTTCAAGGATCCGAACAACTTCTTCTACAGCTATGATAAGACAGCAATAGAGGAAAACTGTGCGCAGGCGGCATTTGTGCTTACCGACTACAGGGGCAATGTTGTAGCGCTAGCCGGCGGTATCGGCGATAAGCCCGGTGACGGCTGTTTCAACAGAGCAACACAGGCTATATTGCCTATCGGTTCTACTATGAAACCTATCTCGGTTTACGGTCAGGCGATAGACAAGGATATCATCAGCTATTCGTCAATGATATTCGACAGATGTATCACGCTTCCGGACGGTTCAAGCTGGCCCAGTAACTTTGAGGGCGACTATGGCTCAGGAGGATATATACCTGCGTGGTACGCAGTGCAGCAGTCTAAGAATACAACCGCTGTTAGAATGGCTCAGGTGCTTGGTATTGATACCTGTTTCAACTTCCTTACGGACAAGCTTAATGTAACAACGCTTGATTATACTAATGATAAGGCTTATTCACCCATTGCACTCGGACAGCTTACGCAGGGCATGACGCTGCTTGAGCTTGCCGGTGCATATCAGATATTCGGTTCAGGCGGTATGTATTATACTCCCAAGCTCTACAACCTTATCACAGACTACAACGATAATGTGGTTATCGAGCAGGAACCGCTCGGTGACAGGGTAATGGGCAGTGACAGCGCTTATATTACTAACAGACTGCTCAAGGCGGTTACCGATACAACCAACGGTTCCGGTCGTTATGCGAAGATTGACGGAATAGAGGTTGTCGGCAAGACAGGTACTTCAAACGATGAACGTGTACTTGCGTTCGCAGGACTTACAGCCGACTACTGCGGTGTTATAAGACTTGGATTTGACGATAACAAGAACATCGGCACAACGAATTATATTTATCTTGCACAGGTATGGCATAACTTTATGGTGAACGTTGTGAACGAGGATTCCACAAAGACCTTTGCAAAGGATTCAAACGTAGTCGAAAAGAAATACTGTACCGAAACAGGACTTCTCGCAACGTCCAAATGCAAGAATACCGCTGTGGGTTATTACAAGGCGGATACGCTGCCCAAGACCTGCGATTCCACGCATAAAGACGGCGAGTATGTAAAAAAGCACGGCGGTGAAACACTGCTTGTACCCGAATGGTATACAAAGCAGGACGATAACACGAGCGATACAAGCAGTACAAGCTCGAACCGATAAAGAACAACAGATGACAGCGGCTCTACAAAAGCCGCTGTTTTGATGAAAGGATATTTTATGACATTCAGACTTACGGCACCCTGCCACTTCGGACTTGAAAAGACGCTATCGTTTGAGGTGCGTAAAATAGGCGGCGAGGATATAGCGGTATCGGACGGACGTGTTACGTTCACGGGTGACGAACGTGTGCTTATAAGAGCAAATATGTGCCTGTCGACCGCAGAGCGTGTGGGAATACTGCTCTCCGAGTTCAAGGCAAGGACTTTTGAAGAGCTGTTTCAGGGAGTAAAGGCTATTCCGATTGAAAAGTATGTAGGCAAGTTTGACAAGTTTCCGATAAAGGGGTTCAGCTTAAATTCAAAGCTGACAAGCGTTCCTGCCTGCCAGAAGATAATCAAGAAGGCTATGGTCGAGCGAATGAAGAGCGTTTACAAAATCGGCTATTTTCAGGAAACTGAGGCGCTGTTCCAGTTCCGCTTCTCGATAATGAAGGATAACGTTACAATTACGCTTGATACATCGGGCGAGGGTCTGCATAAGAGGGGCTACCGTCGTTTCTCAAATGCCGCACCTATAAAGGAAACACTCGCGGCGGGAATCGCCGACCTTGCAAGGATAAGAGACAATGATATTGTCTGCGACCCGTTCTGCGGAAGCGGAACACTGCTTATCGAAAGCGCACTCAAGGCGCTGAATATTCCGCCTTGCCTTGACAGGGAATTTACCGCTATGCAGTGGGAGTTCCTGCCTGAAGAGATGTGGGACGAGGAAAGAGAAGCGCTCAGAGCGAACATCAGAAAGCCTGAAAATTTCAAGCTGTACGGCTTTGATATAGATCCCGAAGCCGTAAGACTTACCCGTGACAACGCATTAAAGGCGGGCGTGGGTGAATATATTGAGGTTAAGCAGCGTGATGTTGCGGATTTTACATATCCGGAGGGCTGTACCGCCTTGCTTTGCAATCCACCTTATGGCGAGCGTATGCTTGACGAAGAACAGGCGCACGAGCTGTATAAGGAGATGGGCAAAAGATTGCTCCCGACAGACGGCAGGAGATTATTTGTAATCACTCCGGACGGGGAGTTTGAGGAACTGTTCGGAAAGAAAGCGGACAAGAACAGAAAGCTGTATAACGGTATGCTTATGTGCAGGCTGTACAGCTATTTCAAAGGTTGATAGAAAAATGATGGCGGATATAGCGTTATATATCCGCTTTTGCTTTGTGCAACAGCAAAAAACTGTAAACTAAAACGTGTAAAAATTTACATCCATTTTGTGTAATGTCACAAAAAACTCTGTCGTAAAAGCTAAAAATAGGTATTATTGTTGACTTTATCGCCGAAATAATGTAAAATTAACAAGTAAGGATTAACAACGAAGGAGTGGATCTCTGTGGAGAACGTATTTTTTGCACGTCAGCCCATACTCGATGTGAATAACAATACATACGGGTATGAACTGCTTTACAGAAATCAGCCCGGAGTCAACGCATATACGGGAAACAACGGTGATGTGAGCACCGCAGACGTTATCAATAACGCATTCTTTGTCGATAACATAACAAGCGTCCTCGGCGGAAAGAAAGCGTTTGTTAATTTCACGGGCAACCTCATAAAAAGAGGTGTGCCTAAGATGATTTCAAGTGATATTCTTGTAGTTGAGCTGCTGGAAAGCGTTATGGCAGACGCAGAAATAATAAGGCGCTGTATAGAGCTTAAAAAGATGGGGTATATCCTTGCTCTTGACGACTACGAATACGGCGAGAACACAAAGGCATTGTTTGAACTTGCGGATATAGTAAAGCTTGACTTCCACACCTCACGGGAAGCAGTTGAACGCACAGCGGAAAAGTGTATTACATATAATAAGATAATGCTTGCCGAAAAGGTAGAAACACAGCTTGAGGTGGAATATGCCAAAAGGCTCGGCTGTACATATATGCAGGGTTACTTCTTTGCAAAGCCTCTGCTTGTGACGCACAGAACAAACACGCCAATGGCAAAGACATTTCTGCACATACTCGGACTTGTTTATTCGCCTGAGCCTGACTATGAGGAGATAGCGGCAGTAATTTCGACAGACGTTGTGCTGACGATAAGACTGCTGAGGCTTATAAACGTAATGTACGGCAATACGGGCAACAAGATATCTACCATTCATCAGGCGCTTGTTCTGCTTGGTTTTGAAAAGCTCAAGGAATGGATATATCTTGTCGGACTTCAGCGTTTGCAGAAAGATACTCCCGACGAGTTGATACTGCTTGCACTGTTCAGGGCAAAATTCTGTGAGAGCATCTCAAAGGTAATGCCGGGTCAGTATATTCACAGAAAAGAAATGTATCTGATGGGACTTATGTCGATCGTTGCAGGTACTACGGATGAACGCGACATCGGAAACGTAATGAAAGAACTGCCTGTAACCGATGAGATAAAGAACGGTCTGCTCGGTGCGGACGGACTTTTTGGAGATGTGTTCAGGCTGGTAGTGGATTATGAACACGCAAACTGGGATAAAGTCGAGGAGTTTATAAAGAAATACAACGTTGACGCACAACAGCTTGCGAACGAATATGTACAGTGCGTCAGATTCATGCAACAATTTTATATAGGGTGAAACGAAGATTAACTTTTTTACAATACAAAAACTTTTCTATAACGGAGTGATAACATGGCTGAAAATAAATGTGCCGCAAGACCCGAGCCTTCAAGCAGGGATATGAGCGAGCTGAAAAACCGCTTCAAGCCGGGTTATGACTGGGAAGCAATATGCTCTACCATGCTTGAACATCTTATGTGCGGAGTTGCTATATATGAGCTTTTCCCCGACAGAGTAAGGTCGCTTTATTTCAACAAGAAATATTATGAGATGGTGGGCTATACCGAAGAGCAGTATGAACAATATGCAGACAGCGTTACCTCGTCGCTTTACGGAGATTCGGCAGAGATGATTTTTGAAAAAGCCGGACGCTCGGTAAAGACCGGAGAAACATTTTATGCGGAATGTAAGGGCAGACGCTTTGACGGCAGTGATATATGGGTGCTTGTCAAAGCAAAGCTGGTTGATTTTATAGAAAGCGAACATCCTGTATTTCTTGCAATAGTGCAGGATATAACCAACAGGAAGCAGGCAGAATATGAAAACGCGGTAAATCTTGAGCGTTATCGTATACTTGAGGCAACGTCGAATGCAGTCACATTTGAATATGATATTCCCGATGATATAATGACGTTTTCGTACAGCGGAGGTAGGGCGGATTCGGCAAACCGCTCCATAAGCAACTATGCGGAGGTTTCAAAACGCACAAAGATTGTATATCCGGATGATGCGGCAAAGTTCTATGCGGCGCTGAAAAAAGCGGGCAAAAAGCCTGTAAGCTGTATGACGCTCGATTACAGATCCACGATAATAGATCAGAACAGCTACCGCTGGGTAAGGACGTGTTATTCAAGTGTAGCGGATGCCAGCGGAAAGGTAATAAAAGTTCTCGGAAGAACGCAGGATATAGATGATGAAAAGCGTGAGCATCAGAGAATGACTCAGCTTGTCGAAATCGACAGTACAACGGGGCTGCTCAATAAGCTTGCAACAACAAATCACATACAGCGGCTCATCAGCGAAAAGACCAGTGCTAAGAGTTTCTTTATAATGATCGATATTGACGATTTCAAGGCTTTCAACGATACTTACGGACACAGTTTCGGCGACGAGGTGCTGAGAGCTGTCGGCAAGACGCTTTCGACAAAATTTCGCAATAACATTATAGGAAGATTCGGCGGCGATGAGTTCATTGTTTTTGCGAGAGCTGTCAGCGAGTCGGTTGTCGTGGATAAATTCGAGGATTTTCTGAAGATAGTCGGCGCAACGGAAATAGGCGGAAAGCAGTACGAGATAAAGTGCAGTATCGGTATTGCCTGGAGCGATAGAAGCGATATTGATTATTCACGGTATTTTGACGAAGCTGATGAACAGCTCTATAAGGCTAAAAAGGCGGGAAAATGCCGTATATGTCATAAGAAAATTGATTAAAATTACCGAAAACAGCGAAAAACGGCTTGTTTACGGTAAAATATCGTAATTTTGCTTGACAAAGGGCATAATCTGTGATATACTTACTTAAAGTAGAATATGGTAGGCTAAAGACTGAGTTCATCTCGGTCTTTAGCTTATATATAGGGCTTTTTACGGCTCTTGTCTGAAAGGAGGCTTTCAAAGTGCCGAAAGAAAAAGGCGGCAAGAAAAATCAGGCTGAAACGGTCGAGCGGCTTACCGAGCAGAAAGTTCTGCCGATAATCGAGAGATACGGCTATGAGCTGTGGGACGTTATCTTTGAAAAAGAAGGTGCGATGTGGTATCTCAAGGTGCTGTTTGACAAAGCGGACGGCGGTATAGACGATGCCGAGTGCGAGGAGATAACAGAACCGCTGAACAAGGCAGTCGACACACTGCCGTGTATCGACCTTGTAGATGTGTTCGAGGTGGGCTCACCCGGACTTGACAGACAGCTGAGAAAGCCTTTCCACTTTGTGAAGATGAAGGGTGAACGCATTAAGGTAACAGTGCGTGACGAAAACGGCAAGACGGCTTATTATGCAGGCGTTCTTGCAGACTATGATGAAAATTCGGGCGAATTTACTCTACAGACAGATGACGGCGATATGAGGTTCAATGCCGCAAAGTGCAGAAGAATAGCCCTTGACGCATAAAAATAATTAACGGAGGAATTATTAAAAATGGCTAACAGCAACACAACGGAGCTTTTTGAGGCTCTGACATTGCTTGCAAAGGAAAAAGGGATCGATCCCGCTGTACTTATAGATAAGATACAGACGGCGCTTGTTATTGCAATCAAGAAGGAATATCCCAGAAGCGAGAATATCAAGTTTGATATCGACATCGAAAAAGGCAAGTTTGACGTGGCTATCCAGAAGGAAGTTGCCGCAGAGGTCGAGGACGATGCAAACCAGATCTCGATGGAAGAGGCAAAGACCCACACCCGCAGAAAGCTGGATTACGGCGATATAGTAGCGATAAAGCTGGATACTCAGCATTTTGGCAGAATTGCCGCACAGACGGCAAAGCAGGTCATAAAGCAGGGACTTAAGGAGATAGAGCGTGAACAGCTCGTTGCACAGTGGGGCGGACTTCAGGACGAAGCGGTTACTGTCACTGTACTCAAGACAGAGCCCAGAACAGGCAACGCAACGGTAAACCTCAATGGTAACGAAGTGCCTCTGTTCAGAAGCGAACAGATACCCGGCGAAGTACTTAAGCCCGGCGATATGGTAAAGGTTTATGTTTCCGGCGTTTCTGCAACGGATCACAGACCTACACTCAAGATCTCAAGAGTAAACAAGGAGCTTGTTAAGCGCCTGTTTGAGAGCGAAGTACCCGAAATATATGACGGTACTGTTGAGATAAAGGCTATCAGCCGTGAAGCGGGTTCACGTTCAAAGATCGCCGTTATCAGCAACAACCCCGACGTTGACGCACTCGGCGCCTGCATAGGACCCGGCAGACAGCGTATCAGCAAGGTATGTGCCGAGCTTGGCGGAGAGAAGATGGATGTTGTATTCTACAGCGAAAAGCCTGAGGAATTCATTGCACAGGCGCTCAAGCCCAGTGATGTTATCAGAGTGGAGATACCCGACCCCGAGGTTAAGGCATGCACGGCGATAGTTCCCGATAATCAGCTTTCGCTCGCTATCGGCAACAAGGGTCAGAATGCAAAGCTTGCCGCAAAGCTCACCGGCTTCAAGATAGATATACGTCCCGAAAGCGGTTTCTATGAGGGAATAGAGAGCAAGCAGAAAAAGGCTGAGGAAGAGGAAGCTTCCGCAGAGGAATAATTCATTTTCCGTGAAAGGATGAGTCGCTTTGGCAGTAAAAAAGACACCAATGAGAAAATGTGCAGGCTGTGACGAAATGAAAGACAAGAAACAGCTTGTCAGAGTAGTTCATACGCCGGAGGGAGAATTTATGCTCGATTTTACGGGCAAGAAATCAGGACGCGGTGTATATGTCTGCAAGAGCCGCAGCTGTCTTGAGGCGGCACAGAAGAAAAGAGGGCTTGAACGTTCTCTTAAATGCGCCGTACCGCAGGAGATATATCTTGAACTGCTGAAAAGTATTGAAGAAAGCGATGGTGAGTAACGGCAATGAATTTTCTCAGTACGCTCGGACTTTGCAGAAAGTCGGGAAAGCTCATACACGGTTTTGACCCTGTATGCGATGAACTTAAAAACCCGAAATCAAAGATAGCCGGCGTGGTTATCGCAAAGGACGTATCGGAAAAAACGCAGAAGGAAATGCGCTTTTTCTGCGATAAGTACGAAACAATGCTTTATGTGTGCGAAAATACGATGGACGAGATCAAAAACGTTATCGGAAAGCGCACAGGAGTACTTGCCGTTCTCGATGAGGGCTTATACCAAAGCCTTACAGGGAAATAAGCGGTAGATCCGATTTATATATACAATTTTAAATTTGACCAAAAAGGGGATCAGTGAATGGATAAAAAATATCGTGTAAACGATCTGGCAAAAGACCTTAATGTTTCGACAAACGACATTACAGAAGTTGTACAGGAATATTTCGGCGTACAGAAGAAATCTCAGGCTTCGCTTTCCGAAGAAGAGCTTTCTGTTGTACTTGAAAAGTATTCGCAGGGCAACCAGGTGAACAATTTCAATTCTTATTTTGCGTCGGCAAGCAAGCCCAAGACTGAAAAGAAGGAAGAAAAGCCTGTAAAGAAGGTCGAAAAGAAATCAGAGCCTAAGAAGGAAGCGGCAAAGGCTGATGATAAGACAGTAAAAACAGAAAAAGCCGAAGCAGCACAGGCTAAGCCCGCAGAAGTAAAGGCAGAGCCTAAGGCTGAGGCAAAGGCGGAAGTCAAGGCTGAGGCAAAGTCCGAAATAAAGGCAGAGCCCAAGGCCGAAACAAAGCCTGAAGCAAAGAACGACAAGCCTGCCGACAGAAAGCCCGCAAATGACCGTAACGACAGAAAGCCTTACGGCGACCGCAACAATAATCGCAGTGACAACCGTAGCGACAGACCGCAGGGCGACAGAAAGCCTTACGGCGACAGAAACGGTGATCGCAGCGGTAACCGTAATGACAGACAGTTCGGCGACAGGAAGCCTTACGGTGACAGAAACAACGACCGCAGCGACAGACAGTTCGGCGACCGTAACAATGACAGAAGAAACGATAACAGAAACGGTTACCAGGGCAGAAACGACCGCAGAGATTCAAAGCCTGCACAGCAGACTGCTCCCGCACAGCCGGTTATCGACCTTGCAAATATCAAGACGAACGCACCTCCGACAAAGCACGTCAAGGGTGAAGCTGTACAGAGAGGCGAGCAGGTCACAAAGCACGTTGATACAAGAGGAAGCTATGTAAACCTTGATAAGTACAATGAGAAGTACGAAACAATTGCGTCTACAGAGGGCGGAAACAGAAGACAGAACGATGCATACACAAAGAAGCAGAAGATAAGCCAGAAGTCCCAGAAGGGCAAACAGCAGTTCAGCAAGAAGAAGGAAACCGAGGCGCAGAAGCTGAAGCGTCTTGAGCTTGAAAAGGCAAGAAAGAAACAGCTTGAGATCCAGGTTCCCGATGAGATAGTCGTATCTGAGCTTGCGTCACGTCTTAAGGTTACAGCCGCAGACGTTATAAAGAAGCTGTTCAGTCTGGGTGTAATGGTTACGATAAACCAGTCCGTAGACTATGATACGGCTTGTATCGTAGCCGAGGAGTTCGGTGCAAAGGTAACCAAGGAAGTAGTAGTTTCTATCGAAGAACGTCTGTTTGAAGAAGTTGAAGATACAGACGAGAACTTACAGCCCCGTTCACCTGTCGTTGTTGTTATGGGACACGTTGACCATGGTAAAACATCGCTTCTTGACAGAATAAGAAACGCAAATGTTACCGCAGGCGAGGCAGGCGGTATCACACAGCACATCGGTGCTTACAGAGTAAAGGCAGGCGGCAGGGATATCACATTCCTTGATACACCCGGACACGAAGCGTTTACCGCTATGCGTGCAAGAGGTGCGCTTGCTACAGATATCGCAATACTCGTTGTTGCGGCTGATGACGGTATCATGCCTCAGACGGTAGAAGCAATCAACCACGCAAAAGCGGCAAATCTTTCGATCATCGTTGCAATAAACAAGATGGATAAGCCGGCGGCTAACCCCGATAAGGTAAAGCAGGAGCTTACCGAGCACGGTCTTGTATGCGAAGAGTGGGGCGGCGATGTTATCTGTGTTCCCGTATCTGCAAAAACGGGCGAGGGTATAGACGAACTGCTTGAAATGGTCAACCTCACGGCAGATGTCCTTGAACTTAAGGCTAACCCCGACAGACTTGCAAAGGGCGTTGTTATCGAGGCGAGAATCGACAAGGGCAGAGGTCCTATCGCTACTGTTCTTGTACAGACAGGTACGCTCCACACAGGCGATACAATAATCGCAGGTACTGCTGTAGGACGTATCCGTGTAATGCGTGACGACAAGGGCAGAACCGTAAAGGAAGCCGGTCCTTCTGTTCCCGTTGAAATCATGGGTCTTGCGGAAGTGCCGAGCGCAGGCGACGATTTTGCGGCTGTTGAAGATGAAAAGCTTGCACGAGAGCTTGTTGAAAAGAGAAAGTTCGACGCTAAGGAAGAACAGTTCAAGCTCTATAAGAAGGTCAGCCTTGATAATCTGTTCTCACAGATCGAAGAAGGTTCAATGAAGAAGCTCCCCATCATAGTAAAGGCGGATGTACAGGGTTCTGTAGAAGCTGTTTCACAGTCACTGTCAAAGCTTTCAAACGAGGAAGTAAAGGTAGAAGTAATTCACGGTGCGGTAGGTGCCGTAACAGAAAGCGATGTTATGCTTGCAAAGGCATCCGGCGCTATCATAGTAGGCTTTAACGTAAGACCTCATCCTGCTGCCGCCGAGAATGCAAAGCGTGACGGCGTTGATATAAGACTGTACAGAGTAATCTATGATGCGATAGAAGAAATGCAGACAGCCATGAAAGGTATGCTTGCTCCCAAGTACAGAGAAGTTGATACGGGCCGTGTAGAAGTAAGACAGGTAATGAAGCTGTCGAGCGTCGGCATAGTAGCAGGTTCTTATGTTCTTGACGGTAAGGTACAGAGAAACGGCGAGGTAAGAGTTGTCCGTGACGGCATAATCGTTGCTGTTGACAAGATAGCAGGCTTACGTCGTTTCAAGGACGATGTGAAGGAAGTAGCCGCAGGCTACGAGTGCGGTATCACGCTTGAAAAGTTCACCGACATCAAGGAAGGCGATATCTTTGAAGCGTTTGTTACCGAGGAGTACAGAGATTAATGGCAAATTTCAATACAGCAAGACTTGCCGAGGATATAAAGCGTGAAATTTCCACAGCTATGCGTGATATAAAGGACAGCGCCGTAGCAAAGGCAATGGTCGGCGTATCACGCTGTGAGCTGACAAGCGATTTATCCTACTGCAAGGTTTATATCACGACGCTTGCGGGCGGTGAGACAACAAAGACTGTTGCCGAGCATCTTAAAAAGGCTGAGGGCTTTTTCAAGAGAAGAATAAACGAGCGTGTGAAGATGCGTAAGCTCCCTCAGCTGATATTTGTTCCGGATAACTCTATGGATTATTATGAGCATATCAGCGAGGTAATAAGTAAACTGCCAAAGCCCGCCGACACCGGTGATAACGGCGACGACGAAAGGTAAGGTCAATGATAACAGACGTAAAAAAAGCGGCAGAGATACTGAAAAACAATGATGATTTTCTGATACTGTCACACGAAAACCCCGATGGCGATACTCTGGGCTGTTCATACGGACTTTGCGGTATGCTCCAGAAGATGGGCAAACGTGCAAAGGTTATGTGTGCGGACGAGATAGCGCCCCGTATGGAGTATCTGCGTGATACGGTAATACAGCAGAGCTTTGAAGAAAAGACTGTAGTCAGCGTTGACGTTGCCGACAGAAAACTGCTCGGCGACCTTGATGCAGTATACGGTGACAGGATTTTCCTTGCGATAGACCACCACGAGAGCAGGCAGGAGTTTGCTGAGTATACTCTTGTCGATCCTGACGCAGCTGCGGCTTGCGAGCTTATTTTTCAGATAGCGGAAGAAATGAACGCACAGCTTGACGGAGAAATAGCGTCCTGCCTTTATACGGGACTTGCCACCGACACGGGCTGCTTCAAATATTCCAACACTACAGGAAAAACACATATGATCGCCGCAAAGCTGATGGCTTATGACTTTGACGTGGCGGATATCAACTACAGACTGTTTGATATGAAGTCAAAGGGCAGACTGGAGCTTGAGCAGGCAATAACACAGGGTATGGAATTTTTCTGTGATGATAAGATAGCCGTAGTGTGGCTTACAAGCGAGCTTATGGATCGCTTTGCGGGCAGAGTCGACAGCGAAGATTTCAACGGACTTGCAAGTCTGCCAAGACAGGTCGAGGGCGTAATACTGGGCGCTACCGTAAAGCAGAAAGGTCCGACAACATTCAAGGTTTCAGTCAGAACGGCAGAGCCGATAAATGCAGGCAGTGTATGCGCCTTGTTCGGCGGCGGCGGTCATGCAAGAGCGGCAGGCTGTTCAATCGAGGGTAGTATGGAGTTTGTAAGAGCAAAGCTGCTCCCCGTATTTGAAAAGGCGCTGAAAGCGAATGAATGAAATAAATACGATAAACGGCGTAATCTGTATCAATAAACCGCAGGATTTCACCTCGTTTGACGTCGTGGCAATAATGAGAAGAGCCGCAGGAACACGAAAGATCGGTCACGGCGGTACGCTCGACCCTATGGCGACAGGCGTTCTGCCGATATATATCGGCAGAGCGGCAAAGACAGCTGACCTGAATCCGGTCAGCGACAAGAAATACCGTGCAACGTTCAGGCTCGGAGTAACTACCGATACCGAGGACGTATGGGGCAAGGTGCTGACTGAGGACGAAAAGCCGGTGACGCTTGCGGAAATCACCGATGCGGTAAAGGCTATGCAGGGCGATATAATGCAGATGCCGCCGATGTATTCTGCGGTGAAGATAAACGGCAAACGGCTTTATGATCTTGCAAGGCAGGGCATTGAGGTCGAGCGTGCCGCCCGTCCCGTTACTGTCTATTCGATAGAATTATCTGATTATGATAGGCAAAACAGGACAGGCACTCTTGATATCCATTGTTCAAAGGGAACTTATATCCGCACAATCATAAGCGATATAGGAAAGAAGCTCGGCACGGGTGCAATAATGACATCGCTGTGTCGTACAATGGCGGCAGGGTTTACCCTTTCAGACTGTCATGATATTGAGAAACTGCGGAATATGCCGCCTGAGGACACAGCAAAGCTTGTATTGCCGACAGAGCGTGTTTTCTCGTGCTATGATGAAGTAAGCCTTGACGATGCACAGAAAAAGCTGTTCATGAACGGTATGATACTTGACTGCGGCAGAATGGGCATATCATATCCCGCAGACACTCGTTTACGTCTTAAGCACGGTGATACATTCATCGGTGTTGCAAAGGTAAACGAAGAGAACGGACTTAAAAGCGTCTATCTCAACATAATATCCTGATTTTTCCCATATAATGCGGGACACGGAGGTTTTTTCTTGATCGACATTACTGAAAATATAATACCTATCCCGCCGACAGCAACGGCGCTCGGTTTCTTTGACGGCTTACATTCAGGTCATATGAAGGTCGTTGAGGAATGCTTCAGGCATGACGGACTTTGTCCGGCAATGTTCACATTTCACAGCGATACTGCACTGCCGAAAAGGGAAAAGATAGAAAATCTGCTTACAAACGATATGAAACTTGAAAAACTCGATGAGGCGGGTGTGAAATACATCTACTCTCCCGATTTCAATTCGGTGTGCGACTATACCGCACGGGACTTTATAGAAAAAGTTCTTGTGAGGATAATGAACGCAAAAGTCGTTGTATGCGGTTTTGATTTCAGGCTCGGCGCAGGCGGCGGAAGCAATGCAGACGAGCTTAAAGAACTGTGCCGTGAATACGGTATAGAGGTCGTCATAATACCGCCGTTCAGTCTTGACGGCTGTGTTGTACATTCAACGGCGATCAAAAATCTGATAAAATCGGGTGAAATCGCAAGGGCAAACAAGCTTCTCGGTTATAACTTTTCGATTGAGGGCAAGGTCATAGAGGGCAACCGCATAGGACGGACTATCGGCAGCCCGACTATAAATCAGCTTTTCCCCGATAATATAGTCATGCCGAAGTTCGGCGTATACAAGAGCGTGACTTATCTTGATGGCAGGACTATGCCGTCCGTTACCAATGTTGGCGTAAAACCAACTGTCGGATACAAGGACAGTCCGCTTGCGGAAACACATATAATGGACTATGACGGTGACCTTTACGGCAGGACACTGCGGGTATCACTGCTTGATTTTATCCGTCCGGAAAGACGATTTGAAAGCGTGGACGAGCTTAAAAACCAGCTTGACCGGGATAAAATGACGGCAAAGCGATAATTACACCGTACTGTCACACAGGTTTCACCTGTACAAGTTAAAATTATAGCAGATGCGTGCAGGGCAGTGTGCCTTGCAGGATACTTCATTTTAAGGAGCAGAAAATGATAGAAGTAAAGAATCTGACTAAGCGTTACGGCTCTAAAACAGCGGTCAGCAACATTTCTTTCACTGCCGAAGAAAGCGAGATACTCGGCTTTCTCGGACCTAACGGTGCAGGAAAATCAACTACTATGAATATCCTTACCGGTTACCTTTCCTCAACCGAAGGCGAGGCAAAGATAAACGGTATAGACATTCTTGAAGAGCCTGTAAAAGCTAAGCAAATGATAGGTTATCTTCCCGAACAGCCTCCGTTATATCTTGATATGACGGTAATGGAATACCTTAAGTTCGTATACGGACTGAAAAAGTGCAAGCTGCCGATCAACTCTCATTTAAAGGAGATCTGCAACCTTGTAAAGATAACCGATGTCAAGGATCGTGTTATCAAGAATCTTTCAAAGGGATACAAACAGCGTGTAGGTCTTGCACAGGCGCTTGTCGGAAATCCCCCCGTGCTAATACTTGACGAGCCTACGGTCGGACTTGACCCCAAGCAGATAATCGAGATAAGAGCTCTTATAAAGAAGCTCGGCAAGAATCATACGGTTATCCTCTCAAGTCACATACTCCCCGAGATACAGGCGGTATGCGATAAGATAGTTATCATCAACAGAGGCAAGGTCGTTGCTAACGACAGCGCAGACAACCTTGCAAGAAATATGTCCGCAGACCACAAGCTTGTTATACGTTGCGAGGGCGCTCCCGCTGACGTAAAGAAGCTCCTTTCATCTATTCCCGGTATGGACGAGGTATTTGTCAACAGGGAGAATGTTGAAGAGGGCGTCAGCGAGTACTTCTTAAACGCAAAGCCCGGTACGGATATCCGCCGTGAGGTTTCAAAGCGTCTTGCGTCAAGAAACTACGCACTGCTTATGATGAAGTCGAGCGAGCTTACTCTTGAAGAGGTATTCCTCAAGATTACTACAGGCGATATATACGGTAACGTGGCAGACAGCATTGACAAGCTGAAGCTTACAAAGTGACCGGAAAGGCGGAATAAGAATGTTTGCAATATTTAAAAGAGAATTCAGAGCATATTTCACATCGCCGCTCGGCTATGTGTTCCTTGCTATTTTCTACGCATTTTCAGGACTGTTCTTCTATATATTTGCTCTGTCTGTAGGCTCAACGGATATATCGAGCGTATTCCTGATGATGTTCATGGTACTTATGGTTTTCGTTCCTCTGCTTACGATGCGACTTTTGTCGGAAGATAAAAAGCAGAAGACCGACCAGCTTACCCTGACGGCTCCCGTAAGTCTTTTATCGATCGTAATGGGCAAGTTTCTTGCCGCATATGCGATTTTTGCGATAGGCGTAGCGGTCATGCCCGTATACGGCTTTGTAATGTCGACCTTTGCCAAGGTTTCATGGCTTCCCATCTGGGGCAACACGGTAGGACTGTTACTGCTCGGCGGTATATTTGTTTCTATCGGTCTGTTCGTGTCATCGCTTACGGAAAACCAGATGATAGCGGCAATAGGCAGTTTCTTTATCAATCTTATGATACTGCTTATGAACACACTTACAAGCGCACTTCCAACAGGATTTTTACAGGACGTGCTTTCGAGCATTTCGGTATATTCGAGATACTCGCAGATAACAAACGGAATATTCAGTCTTTCAAGCCTGATATTCTTTGTCAGCGTTATCTTCATTTTCCTGTTCTTAACCGTAAGAGTGCTTGAAAAGCGCCGCTGGGCATAAGTGACTACAACAAAGGAGAAAACGCATGAGTAAAATAAACGAAGAGGCTGAGGTAAAGCAGACAGTGGCAGGCAGCAAGAACGAAGCCGCCAAAGCCGAAACCGAAAGCACCAAAGCAAAGAAATCTCATAAAAATCCGTTTAAGAACAAGAAGCTGAAGTACGGTGGACTGTCGATACTTTTCACAGTCATCTTCATAGTTGCCGTAGTTCTTGTAAACGTGATAATTACACTGCTCGGCGACAGATTCATGCCGGCGGCTGACCTTACCGACTCAGGTCTTTACAGCATTGAGCAGTCGACGGTAGATTATCTAAAAACCGTAACAGACGAGGTCACGATTACGGTAACAAGCGAGGAATCCGCATTTACGGGCGGAAGTTCTTACTATTATCAGACAAACGAGATACTGAAGAAGATCGCAGCGGCGAATTCAAATATCACATTACAGTATGTCGATGTAGTATCAAACCCCGGCTTTATAGCAAACTATACAGAAACCATAACCTCAAACGAGATCATGGTTGAGAGCAAGGCTACAAAGCGTGTAAAGGTCCTGACATATGAGGACTTCCTCAGCATAACCTATAATGAACAGTATCTCAACTATTACGGCGTGAAACAGCCCGAAAAGGTTGAAGCAAATGCAGAGCAGGCTGTAGTATCCGCTATTATGAACGTTACCGATACAGATCCCGTAAAGGTTGCGGTTTTAACGGGCTATGGAGAAACAGAGAATACTGTTTTACAGAATCTGCTCAAGACAAACAGCTATGTTATCGAATCGGTGAACATTACGCTTACCGACAAGATAAGCGAGGACTACGATTTTGTATTTATGTTCGGTCCCGACAAGGACTATTCTGTTGCAGATATAAACAAGCTCGACACATGGCTTGACAACAGCGGTAAATTCGGTAAGAACCTTGTTTATGTAAACAACCCCAAGCTCGGTGATTCGCCGAATCTTGACGGTCTGCTTGACCAGTGGGGTCTGAAGGTTGAAAAGGGAATCACTTACCAGACAGATGAAAACTACACATACAGCGGTATGAACACATATCAGGTACTGTCTGTACCGGATACCGATTTCAGCAAATTCACAAACAGTTCGCCTGTTCACGGCTATAATATGAGTGCTGTAACATCAAAGTGGGAGGATCAGAGCGGTAACGGTAATATCTCTATCCAGTCGCTCCTCAAAACATATGATGGTGCGGTTATAAAGCCTCAGGACAGCGGCGACAACTGGACGCCCGAAAACGATGCAAAAAGAACGCAGTATTCTGTCATCATGCAGGCTGTAAAGACAAGATTTGAGGGCACAACACCGTTCTCAAGCCGTATAGTGGCAATAGGCGGTATGGAATTCCTCAACACCTCATTCTTACAGACAGCGTCTGTAAACAACTCACAGTTTATAATGAACATATTCAATGTAAGCTGTAATAAGGAAGAGGGTATTACACTCACTCCCAAGTCTTACGATACAACGACCTTTGAGATAACAGACGCTCAGAAGAACGGTCTTGTTGTAGGATTTGTAATTGTTCTGCCTGTACTTCTGATAGTATTCGGTATAATCATCTGGGTAAGACGTCTGCATAAGTAAGCGAAAGGTCAGAAATGAAGAAAAACACAAAGATAATTCTCGGTTCGGTGATCGGTCTGGCAGTACTCGGTGCGGCAACGCTTGCGCTTGTGCTGACACAGCCGAAGAACGATACTGCCGATTCAGGCACGTCAAGCGACACCTCGGTCAGCATAACCGATTACGAAACCGACGATATTTCAACGCTCACGATAAGCAACGAGAGCGGCGAATATACGATAAATCGTTTAGGTAAGGAAAAGTGGGGAATAGATTCTATCCCCGAGGCGCTTGCAAACAGCAGTTCATATTCAAATGCAATGAGCAGTGCAGGCGGTATGAGCGCAAAGCAGGTAGTTGAAGAAGACGCAGCCGACCTTGCAAAGTACGGCTTTGACAAGCCTACAGCGACAATAAAGATGACGTTCAAGGACAATAAGGCTGATGATATAACCTGTCTTGTCGGCATCAAGTACGAGGGCGAAAACTCATGGTATGTCAAGACCGATAAGAGCAATACGGTATACCTTGTGTCAAATTCGGGTGTAAGCTTTGCTATGAATGATGAGCTGTCCTATGTCAACAAGTCAACCTTGGTAGCGTCTTACGACTCTGAAAACGACACCGTAAACAGAGTGCGTGTCGAGCGCAAGGATCTTGAAAAGGATATAGTTCTTGACAAGCTGCCAGAGGAAACCGAAAAGGAGTTCTCGTCTACCTATGTAGCGTATGAAATGTCCAGCCACAACGGCATACTTGCCGATGATGAGCTTGACAAGAAAGTGATTTACGGTCTGTTCGGAATATCGGCTTCAGATGTGTTTGCCGTATCTCCCACAGACGAGCAGAAAAAGCAGGCGGGTCTTGATGATCCCGACTGCACCGTTACTATGGTAAGCAACGAGGAAACCGTTACCAAGCTCACTTTAGGCTCTGCTGTCTACACTGTTACAAAGAACGATGAAACAGGAGAAGAGATAAAGACGATAACGGGCTACTACGGTATGCTCTCAGGCAAGGATGCAATTTATGTGTTCTCTCCCGACTCTCTGCCGTGGCTTACCGCAACACCCGAAAATATGCTTTATAAGCTGTTCCTTACACCTTATATCTATTATCTTGACGGTGTAACAATCTATGACAGCGACCGCAAGGCTTATGACTTCACGATTACGGGTGACGCTGACAAGTCGAGCTTCACATACGAAGGCAAGGAGGTAGATTCAGCCAAGTTCAAGGCATTCTATCAGTATCTGCTGTCGGCATACGCAGAGCAGATATATCTTGACGATCTGACAGACGATAACAAGTTCATAGCCGGTATCACATATGATCACCGTGAAGAGGGTAAGGAAAACGATGTAGTCGAGTTCTATTCGAGTGAGAGCGACAGAACCTGCATTATAGTTGTAAACGGCGATGTACGTTACAAGGTAAGACAGGTATACGCTACAAGACTTCTTGAAAATCTGAACGCACTTCTCTCGGGCGGAGAGATAGTATCAGAGTTCTGATGCCGCAGGGCATTTATAATTGATATGTGACGACAGGGGGCGGATCTTAAATTTTGCACGGGATCTGTCCGTCACATACTGACCGTTAGTGCGACGGTGGAGGTTATTATGACAGAGCAGGAATTTTTCACCTACAAAGGTCTTCCTCTGGTAAGGAAAGACAACACCATCTATTATGGCAATATGTCCGATAAGTACGTTGCAATGCTGACTGTATTATCCACGCACAAGGTCAAGGATCTTGAAATAGCCGACAAGACAAGGGTACAGCTTATGAACACAGATCCGACTGTTCCCGCTACAGAGATAATCGCAAAGACAAGCGAACGAGGCAGTCTTTATGAGGCTCTTGACGTCGCAAGCATCTGGCTTTCAAAGAATAACTAAAAATCAACTCCGTTGTACTTAGTACAGCGGAGTTGATTTTTGCTTGTAGAAAAAGTCTGTTTTTTATAAAATAGAGCAAATTCTCCATCCCTAACCCCAAACCCCTTCCCCTCGGGAAGGGGCTATTTTGCTGGGGCTACCGCCCCTAGACCAAGCAAGGATGCTTGCAGTCAGCCACACAAAGCCACTGCACGATGCAGTGGCACAAATGGCTGACGACCTGTACGGGGGCTTCGCCCCTGCGACCCCATTTCAATATTTACAAGAGGTTTATCGACAGACTGAACGGAGCGCCGAAGCGCTCCGTTTTATCATTATTTCTTTGTCTTATGCGACGCCGCCTGAGATGCCGGACCGCATCCGTGGCACTGGGCACAGTGTCCGCTGCAACCGCCTACACAGCCGCCGCAGGTGAACTTACCCTTTTTCTTGTCGCTTATCAGCTTGTGAATGATCAGTATGATCACCGCAAGTAAAATTACCGCTACGATTATTGAACCTACAACAGGATCCATAAAGATCACTCCTTTTTATTTCTGAAATAAGACCTTACTTTGTAACCTTGACCTTAACGCCGAGCTTCTTGCTCTCCTTGTAAGGACGAACGAGAAGGTAGATAAGAGCGGCAAGGAGAAGAACTGCAACGATAAGACCGATTATGTCGCCTGCGCCTGCAAGTGCGCCTGTGAACAGCTTACCGAAGTAGTTTATCATAAGAGCGATTACATAAGCGAAACCACACTCATAACCGATCGCAAACCAGAACCACTTAGCGTTGTTCATTTCACGTTTGATAGCACCCATAGCAGCGAAGCAAGGAGCGCAGAGAAGGTTGAATACGAGGAATGACATACCGGTTACTGCTGTGAAGCTGCTTGCAAGCGTCTGCCATACAGTAGCGTCGCCGCTTCCGTAAAGGATACCCATTGTCGCAACGATATTTTCCTTTGCAACAAGACCTGTAACAGCCGCAACAGTCGCCTGCCAGTCGCCCCAGCCGAGAGGTGCGAATATCCAGCAGATAGCCTTACCGATATTAGCTAAGATACTGCAATCCATCTGTGATTCATCGAGCATTGTGAATGCACCGTCTACCCAGCCGAAGAATGATGTGAACCAGACTACGATAGTTGAAAGGAGGATGATAGTACCTGCCTTCTTGATGAATGACCAGCCACGCTCCCACATTGAACGCAGTACGTTGCCGACTGTAGGAATGTGGTATGCGGGAAGCTCCATTACGAAAGGAGCGGGATCTCCTGCGAACATCTTTGTCTTCTTAAGAATGATACCCGAAACGATGATAGCCGCCATACCTAAGAAGTATGCGCCCGTTGCGATCCAGGGTGAACCACCGAAGATAGCACCTGCGATCATTGCTATGAACGGCTGCTTAGCGCCGCAGGGGATAAATGTTGTTGTCATGATCGTCATACGGCGGTCACGTTCGTTTTCAATTGTTCTTGATGCCATGATACCGGGGATACCGCAGCCTGTGCCGACAAGTATCGGTATGAATGATTTACCGGAAAGACCGAACTTTCTGAAGATACGGTCAAGCACGAATGCGATACGCGCCATATAACCGCAAGCCTCAAGAATAGCAAGCAGAATGAACAGTACGAGCATCTGGGGAACGAAGCCGAGTACAGCGCCTACACCGGCAACAATACCGTCAAGGATAAGACCCTTTAACCAGTCTACGCAGTTAACAGCGTCAAGACCCTGCTCGATAAGTACGGGGATACCGGGTACCCATACACCGTAGCTTGCGGGATCGGGTTCTTCAAATGCGCTTTCGCCGCCTTCTTCAAAGTACTTTACAGCGTCAAGATATGTGATACCGAGCGTCGTGTCTTCATCTGCGTCAGCAGGGATCTCCTTGTAGTAAACTGTGAGCTGGCTTACTTCAAGTGTTTCCTCGTCCTCTACATCTATCTGTACTGAAGGATTTTCGCCTTCGGGCTTGTATGATTTGAGCGTTTCAAGAGCAGTACCTGGCTCAAAATCGTCACTGTCAGGCTCTATTGTAACAAAACCGTTAACAGCCTCCAAAGCGTCAGAGTAAGCGCCCGATGCGTCCTCATAATCTGCCGAGCCTATTCCGAACAAGTGCCAGCCGTCACCGAACAGTCCGTCATTAGCCCAGTCTGTTGCGGCTGTACCTACCGTTACCATTGAGATATAGTAAACGAGGAACATTATTACAGCAAATATCGGAAGAGCGGCAAAACGGTTTGTTACAACCTTATCAATCTTATCCGAGGTTGTCAGCTGACCAGCCGATTTCTTCTTATAGCAACCCTTGATGATCTCTGCTATGTAAACGTATCTTTCGTTTGTTATAATGCTTTCTGCGTCATCGTCAAGCTCTTTTTCAACGTTCTTTATATCCTCATCGATGTGAGCCATTACAGCGCTGTCAAGATTCAGCTTTTCGATAACCTTGTCGTCACGCTCAAACAGCTTTATTGCATACCATCTCTGCTGTTCTTCGGGCATATTGTGTACTGCGGCTTCCTCTATGTGAGCTATCGTATGCTCAACAGGACCTGAGAATGTGTGCATAGGAACTGTCTTGCCGTTCTTTGCCGCTTCAACCGCAGCGTCTGCGGCTTCCTTTATTCCCGTACCCTTAAGAGCAGATATCTCAACTACTTTACATCCGAGTTCTCTTGAAAGCTCTTCAATGTTTATCTTGTCGCCGTTCTTCTTTACTATATCCATCATATTGATGGCGATAACAACAGGAATGCCAAGCTCTGTGAGCTGTGTTGTAAGGTAAAGGTTTCTTTCAAGGTTCGTACCGTCAATGATATTGAGTATAGCGTCGGGACGCTCCTCGATAAGATAGTTTCTTGCAACTACTTCTTCAAGTGTGTAGGGCGACAGTGAATAGATACCGGGTAAGTCGGTAATTACTACGCCATCGCTCTTCTTGAGCTTACCCTCTTTCTTTTCAACGGTAACGCCTGGCCAGTTACCGACAAACTGGTTTGAGCCCGTCAGAGCGTTGAACAATGTGGTTTTGCCGCAGTTAGGGTTACCTGCGAGCGCAATCTTTAAACTCATCGGAATAATTCCTCTCTTTCATAAAGCCATAAAAGTCTTAGCTTTCACTAACCTTTTAAGTTTATTACCTGATCAAATTGTTGAAACGCAGAGATTATTCAACCTCTACCATTTCGGCGTCAGCTTTTCTGAGCGAAAGCTCATAGCCTCTTACAGTTACTTCAACGGGGTCGCCTAAGGGGGCTACCTTACGGACATATACTTCTACGCCCTTTGTAAGTCCCATATCCATAATTCTGCGCTTGATTGCGCCCTCACCGTGCAGCTTGACCACCTTGACGGTTTCGCCGACAGTCGCCTGTCTTAATGTCTTCATCAGTTTTCCTCCTCTATCATAAGAATCATATCATGATTCTTTAAGTCTGTCTAAAAACCTCTATCGCTATCAAAAAGGGGTTTGGGGCGTAGCCCCAAGCGGGGTGAGGGCGGCAGCC
>ENA-OPBD01000599-OPBD01000599.1-human-gut-metagenome-genome-assembly--contig:-NODE-599-length-23048-cov-11.775366_pt1 | contig 23048 bp, 14 predicted proteins | sample MGYA00241062_ERZ501440 | MGnify/ENA primary metagenome ERZ501440 (study PRJEB25962, sample SAMEA2042628) | human gut metagenome | biome: human gut; feature: human-associated habitat; material: faeces...
AACTATATTTTGAAGTCTGTCAATTTATTATCTAACGCAACTCCGACAATGGAAATTGATAAATCAAGTGTTGAGCAATCTGTTTCAGGAATAGTCCTCACACTCGCAAAATTGATTGCAAACAGTTGCAAGCGTAAACGAGCTAAATTATTCGGTCAGGTTGACAGCAAACTAAAATCTAAACTTGAAGAGAAAAAGGTTGCTCACGGACTTAAAACCGACAGAACAGTTAATCGGAATGAAATTGAAAATGATGAAGAACAGAAATTTACAATGTCAATGTAATCCCTCTGTTGAGCCGTGTGTCGCCCGTGTTGCGATTTTATTGCATTCAGCAGGAAAGTAATCGAAAACAACAAATAAAAACGATGTGGGCGATTTTTGAGAAATTCAAACTTGGTCTGGATATTCAAACTCATTTATGGTATGTTGTTGTACTTGAAAAGGAGCTGATATTATGTCAACAAGGAAATTACTTACAAACGGCAACGCTTTCAAAAGGACGGATAGTCGTTGGGGCGGTGTTGTTTGGTATATGGATGAAAGCGGTGAGCGTAAAAGAAAAAGCTTTTCGGGTACAACAAAAGCGGAAGTCAATAAGAAAATGACGGAATATATTGCGGCGTTCAATGAATCAATAATTGAGTCGCAGGAAACAAAGAAAAGGCTGAAAGACAGTATGCAGAACTGGCTTGAGGTATTTAAGTTTCCGTCTGTGGAACGCACTACATATGACCGGTATGAATGTACTGCGAAAAATCAAATCTATCCGTATATCGGCGATAAGGTAGTCGGAGATATCAAGTCGGCGGACATTAAAAAATTGCTCAATGACAAAATGAACGAGGGCTATGCTTACACTACGGTTAAGAAAGTGCATAATGTGCTGAATGAATATTTCCGTTATCTTACTCAACAGGAATATATTGACAGGAATCCAATGATAAGTGCTCCGATGATAAAAAAGAGCAACTTTATGGCGGCACAGGACAAAGAAAATCTTCCGACGAGCGAAACCATAACGGTGTTCACGCCGGAAGAGATTAAAATATTCAAAGATGAAGCGTTCAGCATATTCTCAAACGGCAAGAGAAAATATCAGCAAGCCGCCGCATATATACTTATGCTGAATACTGGTTTGAGAACAGGTGAAGTTCTCGGACTGCTTAACAGCGACATTGACCTTGACAATCGTGTAATGCACCTTAACAGAGGTGTAAAGGAAATCTCAAAGCGTGACGGTGTAACAGCAGAAAAAGGACGAGAGGTAAAAGTCGGCAAGCTGAAAAGTGCCACGAGCAAGCGAGATGTTCCGCTGAACGATACTGCAATAGAAATGATACTTGACCTGAGAAATGAACTCTACTTCGGAGAAGATTCTCCGCTGATACCCGATGAAAACGGAAATTTCACCCGACCTGTAAATTTCAGGAAACGCTATTACAGAATCCTCAAAGCCGCAGGCATAGAAACCAAAGGCTTGCACTCCCTCCGCCACACTTTTGCCACAAACCTTGTAAACGGCATAAAGCAAAAGGACGGCTCAACCAAATCATTAACTCCAAGACAGGTTGCAGATTTGCTAGGACATACAACTTCTGAAATTACTGAACTGTATTATGTAAAAAGAGATTTGACAAAACTGAATGGGGTAACGGATGGGTTTGAGATATGAATATGATTTGTAATGTGTTGTGATTTGTGGTAGTCTATTAACAATAGAGATTACATAATTTGTGTTTAATCGTTATGAGATGTATAGACAAAAGGGTGATGATATGTATTATTCTGATAAACCGATAATTTCTAACCAAGATGACTTACTAAATAGAAAGTCGTTCTCAAGTTTACTCGCCAAAACTCTTGTAGAACTGAAAAATGATGATACTTTTACGGTAGGGTTGTTTGGTAAGTGGGGAACAGGCAAAACATCGGTTGTAAATATGACATTAGCAGAAATTGAGCAACTTCAATCTCAAGACAAAGAAAAAATGATTGTTATACACTTTGAACCGTGGCATTTTACCGATTCTACTCAGTTGCTAACACAATTCCTGATTAGGTTATCTACTGAATTTAAGGGAAATAAAGATAAAACTATTCAAAAAATTGGAAAGGAAATAGAAAAGTATTCCGGTGCTTTTGAATTAGCAGGATTAATCCCTACGTATGGTGGTCTTATTGCTATGTTGGCAAAGTTTGGTTTTTCAAAATTGGGCAGAGCAATACAAAATAGTGTAGATAAAATTGATATATTAAGCAAGAAGGAATCGGTAGTTAAAATGCTTTCTGAGCAGAAAAGCAAGATATTAGTTGTTATAGATGATATTGATAGGTTAAGTGATGAGCAGATTAGAAGCGTTTTTCAATTAGTTTCTTCTGTAGCAAAGTTTCCTAATACTACATATCTATTGGTTTTTGATAAAAGCATTGTTGTTAAAGCATTAAAGAACGTACAAGGTGAAAAAGGTGAAGAGTATTTAGAAAAAATCATACAAATGCCTATTCAGATACCTGAAGTTCCAAAATCGAAGTTACATGAAATATTGTTCAAGCGACTGGATAGTATTATGCTCGAACATTCAAATTTTCTCTTTTTTAAGGAGCATTGGGAGAATATTTTTAATTCTTGTATTGAACCGTTTATCAAGAATTTAAGAGATGTCAACAGGTTATGCAATTCCTTGATCTTTAAACTGACTACAATATACTCGGAAGTTGACTTCGGTGATATGGTTGCTATTTCATCGGTGGAAATTGGAATGCCACTCCTTTATGATTGGATAAAAATACACAAAAGTTTATTGACGGGAGAAAGTGGATGGACGGAATATAGCGTGCATAATAAAACGGTTACGGAATGGCATGAATACTATTCAAGTGAACTGCATCGTTTTTTTGCTAATGATACTTCTATACATAATATCGATGAGTGTGTAGATAGGGCACTTGAATGTTTGTCGCAGTTATTTCCTTGCTTTGGTAGCAAAATAGGAAAAACATATGAAGCGATAAATATGGATTTATACAGAAGAAAAAATCTTATTTCACATACGGAAAAGTTTGACATGTATTTCAATTATGATATTAATCTGGTTGGTCTAACCAGGGCATCAATAGAAGAAGCGGTATATTCGTTAGATTTAGAAAAGTTTAATGAGTTTTTACTAAAAGAGGATGACAATAACAGTAGTATGGCTTTTATTCAAGAAATAAAGGCTCTGCTTAACGATTTACCTTCGGAAAGAGCAAAAATTATTTTTACTTCGTTGTTAACTTGTGCATATAAATTGAATACTACTGAGGAGGAAGGCTTTTTGTCTTTAAACACAGTAACTACTGTATCGCATGTTTGTGTTGATGTGTTAAAAAGAGTGAACGAAGATGAAAGAGTGTCACTGTTATCATCAGTAATAGAAATTTCTGACTCGAATGTTATAGATATGATAGCAGTTTTTATTAACATAATTGAGTTAGGATACGGAAGATTGGCAGCAAACGGAGTGGAGCGTGATTTTGGAAAAGTTATCACATTAGAAGGACTTGAAAGAATAGAGAAAATATTTGTAGAAAAAATAAAGCAGATTTTAAGTGTGATAAATCTATTTGATTTTTCTGGGTGGAGAATGTCGTTGCATTTGCTACAAGCGTTTGATGATGAGTATGCAAGTGATTACTTAACAAAGGCTTTGTGTGATAATAAGAATATATTATTTTATCTTTGCGACTCTGTGATAGAGTGGACTGGAACAGGCGTGGAGTATGAAATAAGAGATACTTACAAAACTTATTTAACTGAAGAGAGAATTTTAGAAGCGATAGAGTATCAGAAAGAATCTAAAGCAATATTTAGATTGCCAAAGAACATTCTCTATAAAAGCGTTGCTTTTTATCTAAACTCAAAGAATTGTAAAAGTTATAGAGGGACTGTGGATTTAAGAACGGTTGAGAAAACAGTCCAACAATGGGTAACAGAAAATAAATAAGAATATACTGATGCTATTTTGATGATGTAGCAGACGGAAACGTTGGAATTATTAGCGCCGGTTGAACATTTTGATGCCTGAAATGAGCGTCAACAGCGGAAAATCAACCCGTGCTCCGCACATAAAAATATATCAAAAAAACGGCTTAAACGCAGTGTTTAAGCCGTTTTTGCTTGGCAGGGGCAGAAGGACTTGAACCCTCGGCACGCGGTTTTGGAGCGGCTCAAAAGTGGTATTATCTTGTATAACCTAATGCTGCAAAGTCCAAAAAGCACAGTGATTATCTGCAATCTCAGAATTTTGTAACACTGAACAATATTTAATATATTGTTCTTTATTTTCTAAAATTCAGAAAGTTTTTTAGAAAAATTTTTAGAAAACCCTTACAAGATTTCATCAGTCAAAAAAACTGCCAATGCATAATATTCAAAATTTACCCTAAAATCACCAAAAAATAACCCCTAAAACAACCAAAAGCTGAGGACAATTTTCATATCCTCAGCTTTATTTTTTCTGTTTATTCTTTTTTTAATAAATCAAAAAGTGAGGATTCATGATTAGGAATATTTGATACTCTTTTATATTCTTTAATTGCATTAATTAAAGAGTCAATATCTTCAAAATATTCCGTTATAAAAGTTTTACTTTTCACATTTTTATAAGATAAATCTTCTTTACAAAAGCTACTTGGTTTCTTTTTAGATTTTTTGTAATCCTCATACTTGTTTTCGTTACAGATAATTAACATTTCAATTTCAGGCGCAGTAATTATATTTATTACATCAATCTTATGTTGGTAGGCTCTGCTGATTTTGAAGTTTTCGTTTCGTGAATCCAGAATTCTTAATACCGTTATTTTGTCATCAAAACCTTTTCTCAGATATTGCTGTTCAAATTTTTGACCACTACGACTTCTAAGTACATCTTCTTCGAGTAAATCTTTTCTATCAAAAATAAGTTTATTGTTATCCAGCAAAATGTTGATAATAACTTGTTCTGCAGTGCCTTCACATATACATGCTATATATTTAGAAAATTCCATCGTTTCCTCCTAAATGCTATCGCTGATAATAGCATTTTTCAAATTCATATATGCATCGTACATGGGAAGTGTACCTCCCAAAAGACCGCTTTGATATGCTTCACTCTTTTTTATATCATTTCTTTTTAAAATTTTCGATAAGTTTTCTATAGTTATTCCTTGACGATTTCTGACAATATATATATTGTCGTTGCGCTCAAATTCGTCAAGCAATTCAGAATAGTGGGTTGAAAAAATAAGGGTAGCGCCTTTTTTGTTAACCTTTTTATCCATATAAAAACGAATTAAAGTTGATACGATTTCTCTGTTAAAGTGGTTTTCTAATTCGTCTATTATTAGATATCCTCCGTTATTGAATATGCGAATAGCGTATAAAAATGTATTGATGCCCTTTATCGTACCGGAAGAGAGATAACGATTTAATTCAGAAAATTGATTCAAAATCATCTCGTTTTTTGACTTAAACTTTAAATGAATATTTGATTTATTTTTTTCTTTATTTATTTTTAAATATTCTATGCTCGGATCAAAAAACGAAATTAATTCAACAGGACAGTCTTCAGATATATCTAATTCATTAATGTTAGTATAACGGAGCATATCTGTATAATTAATAGATTCTTTGTTTCTTTTATTGAAGGCAACCATAATACTAACATCATCTAAAAGAAATTCAGAATTAACATCGCGAGTAAAATTAGTTTCTATATCTGAGAAATCATATAAGGCTTTTTTTGTCCTAATTTTGGATACATCCTTTGATTTCAATGTTTCGGAAACAATTTTTAACTTATTATCTTCCTTGGCAATAACAGTATTTAGAAGATTTATCGATTTGTTGTTTTGAGTTTCAGAGAAAAAGAAAGTATCGAAAGAAACTGTATTATTATCGGCTATACCATCTAAAACTTCAGAACATGTAATACTGTTTATCGGGGTGTTGTTTAACATACCAAAAACAAAAGTTATTAATTTTAGCACAGAAGTTTTACCAGAAGCATTGATTCCGGTAAATGAAATAACATTATTTTTATAAAAAGTGTTAGATGGTGTAGAAAATAGTTCGCTCATGTTTTCTGCATTTTCACTATTAACTCTTTGTTGAGGTAAAAAATCGATTTCGCATATTCCATTAAATAAAGGAAGATCTTTGGCTGCTATTTTTAAAATCTTCATGTGAATCACTCCTGCTAACTACACAACATATGTTTTTATATGTGTATTATACCACTATAAATGCAATTATTCAAGGATAAAAACGGAAATCACGGTTTTAAATGCAAAAACAAACGATTTTGAAATACAGAATAATTTATATAACGCTGTTTGTCATAAATACTTTCATTGAAAATTATAGCCCAAAAAGGCGGAAATGTTCAATGAAACCGTCTTGTTATTTTAATTTAGCTACAAAGAACAAAATTCATCAACCACAGGGTAGATAATGGGACAGTGGTTTTGGTATAATATAGTTGACAGATGGAACATCGGGCAAAAATGATATTTTATTAAAATATCAAAATGTCAGGAGAAAATTTATGAAAAAATGGTGTGTGTATTATCAGGTTCAGAGGTATGAATTAGTCGATTATGTTTCAGCTGATTTGGAAATTTCCGATGAACTTTACGAGAAAATTCAGGAAAACATAGAAAACAGTATTCCTGTTCATAGCGGTGAAGTCGGTGAGAAGCTTGAAAAGCTTGCACAAAAGCATTATGAGAACTATGTGACACAATTTGCTTGTGATGACTATGATATGCCGTGGCGTGGCGATTATGACAGCGATGAGGCATATGAAAAGGCACTTGAAGAGGATCGCAAGTGCTTTTTTGAGGATGATCCTGATGCCACCGAAGAAGAATACGAAGAATATCTTCAGGAATTCAGAGAGGCATGCAAATGGCATATAGAGGATGATTTATACGAGAATTTCACATTTGATGATTCCGGCGAGGCAACGAGATTCGCAAAATGTCTAAGCGATGTTTAGTGCAAGAGATATTAAGGTGAAAATTCCGGAAGCCATTATTTTGAATTTCAGGATTACGATGATGAAATAATTAACTACAGTCTGTGGATCACATTTGATGAAAACGGTTTTGTAATTGATGTGTCTGATATCGACGCACAAGGCTATGAAGGCGAAGATTGCCGACAATCATGTACAGATGGTTGCGCCCCCGACTACGGCTTCTTAGAAAGCGAAATCCGCCGAGAACTTGCGGAAGATGAATAAAAGATAAAATTTTATCGGACAGGCATATAAAACCCTCTCGACTATAACAGCCGAGAGGGCCTTCTTGCAAATGGAGGTTAACTTATTGAAGAACGTGTATTTAAAATATATCTTTGAATTTTTAGCAACAAATAATATAGGTCGGAATGTATTTGTCAGTTTAAACTATATGGATTTAAAACAGTTATTAGTGAAATAACTAAAAGCTACTACGAATTAATGTGTTAATTGATAAGAAAACTTATAGTGGTTACTTAAATTCGAAAGAGCGAAGTTGCTTTAAATTTTTCCTAATTACGAGGATTGAAAAATTTTAATTATGACATTACTATATGAAAAAATAAAAGCTTTTGAAAAATAAAAGCATTATAGAAAAATAGCTGAATTTTATTGATATGATAGGTGAATTGTGATAGAATATATACAAAATCACACTAACTTCAGCGGTAGTATGTGAAACTTATTTTGTTAAAGACTGTGAAGAATGATGTTCACAAAAGGGTGAATTAGATGATACAAGAAACATATAGTGCAGGATTGATTTCCCAATCATTCTGGTTTGTTGAAATGAAGAAGGTCATCAAGCTAATTGACGATGGAAAGTCCGAAGAAGAAATTAAAAAAATGTGTATAGACGAAAATCTTTTTGGTGCGGCAAAAGAGTATCGAGCCAAAAGGATATATGGATACATTTGGAATCGAGCCAAAAGATTGGATAAGACACTGATTGACTTGTTTTGTACTTCTGACTTGGCAACCCAAAAGGTAATCAATTTGATTGCCATTCTCAGGTCAGACCGATTGTTCTTTGAATTTATGTTTGAAGTGTACCGTGAAAAAAATATACTTGGTATTCCGATAATCGAAGACGCAGATGTAAATATTTTTTTCAAGAATAAAGAAATTCAAAGTGAAGATATTGCAGCTTGGACAGATGGTACAAAACGCAGGCTTCGCTCAATATATTTTAACTATTTGACAGATGCGAATCTTTTAACGGTTGTTGATAAGAAGAAAACAATAACGCCACCGATTCTTGATGTTGCTTTAGAGCGTTATCTTGAAGCGTGCGGAGAGAGTGTAATTATAAAAGCAATTACGGGGGTGGATTAAAATGATGTCGCTTGACGAACGATTAAATAAAGCAGAAGAAATGATACAAAAGCCCTCGTTTAGAGAGAACAAAGGGTTAGGTAATGAAGTCGGATACTATATCTTTGATTATCCGGCTGAAAAGGAATTATATATCCGTGAGAGGATAGAATACATCAAGAAAAAAAGTGAAAATTCAGATGATGATTTCAAAGTTATGGTGTTTGACCTTTACGACATTATGATTGATATTCTTATCAAAAAAGGATATTTAGAAAAGTGTTATCAGTTTGAAAAGACAAAAGGCTTTGAGAGAGTGTCAAAGTCAATCAGCAATATGCTGAGAATAACTTCTTCGGATAGTTTAATTGTGAATTATATTAAAGACAATACTCCCGAAAAATCAGTAGTGTTTATTACAGGTATTGGAAAGTGCTATCCGATATTGCGTTCACATACGGTGTTGAATAATTTACATCAGGTCATAGATAATGTGCCGGTGGTGATGTTTTATCCGGGCAATTATGACGGTCAGGAACTGGTGCTGTTTGGAGAAATAAAGGACGATAATTATTACAGAGCGTTCAAGCTCGTGGATTAAGAGGAGAGAAAATATGATTATCAAGAATATGTTTTCAAAGCCTATTGACAGAGATATTAAAGGCGTAATCAAGGTTGGACAGGATGACGATGCAAATATTAAGCAGGAGCTTGAAGAATATGTAGTGACAAGAGAACTTCAGAAGCATTTTTCTGATTTTTTTGCAAGCTACAAAAGAGGAATTACCGGAAATACAGACAAGATGGGCGTGTGGATTTCCGGCTTCTTTGGAAGTGGTAAATCTCACTTCTTGAAGATTTTATCCTATCTCCTTGAAAATAAAGAAGTCGGCGGTAAGAAAGCGATTGATTATTTCGTAGATGATAATAAAATTTCTGACCAGATGGTACTTGCAGATATGAAACTGGCAGGTACAATTCCGACGGATGTTGTCCTTTTCAATATTGACTCTAAAAGCGAAGTTAACGGTAAGCATTCTAAGGTTGCCATTGTTTCCGTATTGCAGAATGTGTTCAATGAAATGCAGGGATTTAGTGGCTCTAATCCGTTCCTTGCAGATTTGGAACGCAAATTGACAGAAGAAGGAAAGTACAATTTATTCAAAGAAAAATTTGAAGATAGCTTTGGTTCTGCTTGGGAGGAATCACGCAGCGACTTTGATTTCATTCAGGACGATGTGGTAGAGGTTCTTGATGAGATTGACTTTATGAGCGTTGAAGCCGGTAGAAACTGGTGTGAAAAAGCTACCGGAGAATATGCATACAAGGTTGAAGATTTCGCCGGACTTGTTAAGAAATATCTTAATAAAAAAGAGAGCAATCATCATATTGTATTCCTGATTGATGAGATTGGGCAGTACATAGGCGATGATTCCAAGCTTATGCTGAATCTTCAGACTGTAACAGAAGATTTGGGTACTGCCTGCGGCGGTAAGACTTGGATTATTGTAACAAGTCAGCAGGATATTGATTCGATTACAAAAACAAAAGGAAATGGCTTCTCAAAGATTCAGGGACGCTTTGACACCAGACTTTCTCTTTCATCTGCCAATGTAGATGAGGTTATCAAAAAGAGAATCCTTAAAAAGAACGAAGCAGGAAAACAGACACTTACTCTGCTTTACGATGATAAGGCGACAGTCATTAAGAACCTCATTTTGTTCAATGACGGTGTTGAAAAGAAATTATATTCCGACAGAGAAAATTTTGCGGACATCTATCCGTTTATTCCATATCAGTTTAATCTGCTTGGAAGTGTACTGACTTCCATTCGTACTCACGGTGCATCCGGTAAGCATCTTGCAGAAGGCGAGCGTTCTATGCTTGCATTGTTTAAAGAATCTGCCGTAAAGGTTATGAACAATGAGCCGGGAACGCTTGTGCCATTTAATATGTTCTATGATGCCCTTGAGCAATTCCTTGACCATTCTCACAAGGGCGTTATTTCCCGTGCCTTAGATAATGAGTATCTGAATCCGAATCACGAAAAAGAATGCTTTGATGTTAATGTACTGAAAACACTCTTTATGATTAAATATGTCAAGGAAATCAAAGCAAATACCCCGAATATCACAAGTCTTATGGTATCGAATGTAAATGATGACCGTATGGCACTTGCACAGCAGGTAGAGGACGCATTGAAACGACTTGTTCGTCAGACTTTGGTTCAGAAAAACGGGGATATTTATGTATTCCTGACAGATGAGGAGCAGGAAATCAACAGGGCAATTGAATCACAGAATGTAGATTCCGGAGAAGTCATTGCCAAAGTATCCGAGATGATTTTTGACGGTCTTTACGATGAAAAGAAGTATCGCTATCCGGCATTCAACGGAAGATATGTGTTTGCTTTCAATCAGGTTGTTGATGATAAGCCGTATAAGGCAAATCAGAATAATGACATCACATTGAAAATCCTTACTCCGAACAGCGATGAGCGAGCAGATGAAACGACAATGAGAATTCTGTCCGGTCAGTCAAGCTGTGTGCTTGTAGTATTGCCTGACGACAGAACTTTCCTTGATGAAATCCGTTCTGCTTTGCAGATAGAAAAATTTATCCGTTTTGATGCTACAAATGCGGTTACGCAGTTTGAAAGCATTAAGGAAGCCAAGAAGGTTGAAATGCGTGAGAGAAACGGTGCTGCAAAGCTGTTTCTTTCAGAAAGCCTGAAGAATGCAGAAATCTATGTGAATGGCGATAAAATTCAGAGTGGAGCAAAGGAAATTACTTCCAAGATAAATGAAGCACTCGGCAAGCTGGTTTCCACAGTTTATCACAAGCTGTCTTATATTGATACGGCAATGAGTGAGTCGGACATTCGTGCATTGCTCCGAAATAACGGACAGCAGCTTACCCTTACAGGCTCAAATACGGCAAAGAATGAACTTGCTCTGCACGATGTCAATGACTATATTGCCTTGAACACACAGCGCCACATGAAAACTTCCATGAAGTCCATTCTGGAACGCTTCTTAAAAGCACCGTATGGATTTGTAGAAGCCGATGTTCAGTGGCTTGTTGCAAAATTGTTCAAAGACGGAGAAATTGCAATGTTCGTTAATAACGATGCCGTTACATTGCTTTCAAAGACTCCGGAAGAAATTATCCGTTATCTGACACGCAAAGAGTTTAATGAAAAGCTTATGACCGAAAAGCGTGTGAAAGCAAATGAAAGGCAGAAAAAATCAGTCCGTACAGTAATGAAAGAACTGTTCAATGTTACTTCGGCAAGTGACGATGACGATGCAATTATGAGAAGTTTTCTTGGCTACGCATCAAATCTTAAGAATGACCTTGAAAAATTGAATATTCACTATGCGACACAGCCTGCATATCCCGGCAAACAGATAATCACATCAGGCAAAAAGCTGATGACAGAAGTTTTGCAAATGAAATATTCCAATGAGTTCTTCACAGGCATCGACCGCAAAAAAGACGATTTCCTTGATTTTGCTGAGGATTACGAACCCGTAAAGAGGTTTTTTGCAGGAGAACAGAAGGTCATATTTGATAAGGCTCTGAGGCTGATGAAGATTTATGATGACAGTAAGACCTTCATTGTAAACAGCGAGATTGAAGCAGTTGTTGCAGACATCAAGTCCATTTTGAAGAAATCTGTTCCTTATTCGGAAATCTTTAAATTGCCGGATTTGATTGATAAATTCAGAAAATTTTATGGCAAGCTTATCAGCGAAATGCGTAAACCGATAGATGTTGCCATTCAGGAAGCAAGACACCGTGTATTTGAAAAACTGCAAGATAAGAAATGCCACGATAAACTGGCAGATAAGTATGTAAATCTGTTCAGAGAAATTAGTGACAAGGCAACGAGCTGTAATAATGTGGCTACACTTCAAAATATCAAAGTGGAAGCAGATGCACTCAAGGTTCGCTGTCTGAATGAGATTGAAATGGAAGAAGCAAAAATCCTTGCCGCAGAACAGCCCGTAATTGATACTGATGACAGTAATGCGGAATCAGATGTAACAACTGCCCCTGTTCCAAGGATAAAGAAAAGAAAAACCGTAAGCATAAAATCAATAAATAACGCAACAACATGGCAGCTTGAAAGCGAAGCAGATGTTAAGAAGTATATTGCAGAACTTGAGAAAAATCTGATGAATACTTTGGAAGAGGATACGATTATCAACATTGAGTTCTAAGGAGTGACACTTATGGAAGTTGTAAAACTGCTTGATAATTACATCGAAAAGCTTGATAATGCACAAGATTTATCAAGCTCAGATTTAGGACAACTTATTGAGGAAATTACGAGAGTAGTTTTTGATGATTCTGAAGTAATGGAACTTTGTTTGCACTATTATTTACCATACAATAATTGTGATGATTGCCTTTCTGATGTGCAAAAACTGAAAGCAAAATTAAAGTATAAACGAGCTACAATAATTGACGAAAATAAAGCCACAGAAGAACATGAACAAAGGGAAATTGAAAAGCTTCGTTTGCAGGTGGAATTGGCTAAAGAAAGTTCTGCAGTTCATAATCATAATATCAATAATGTTGAAAATAAAAATATAATTAACAACACAATGAATATTTCATTTGAAGATGCAAGAAAAACCATTAATGATATGAGTTCTTTACCGGAAAATGAAATAGAAGAAATACAAAATAAAATCAATGCAATCGAAGAAATTGTAAATTCTAAAGATAGCAAGAGTAAGAAATGGTCAAAGGCAAAAGAAATTGTAAAATGGATTGCCGATAAAGGTGTAGATGTCGGAATTACATTGTTGCCTTTGTTGCTGAAAATGAGCTAACGGAGGAAATTGAAATGAACAAAACAGCGATAAAGAACTTTGCGGTGTGGGCTAGGCAAAAACTCATATCAGGTATTACATATGAGGCAAAGATGCTTGGTATCACTGAAAACGGCATTGCAAAAAAATTACCGCAGTCAACTGATGATATGCACTTTTACGATGTTGGCACAGCTATATATGCAGAGGTTCCTAAAGATAAAATAGAACAGCGTGAATCTTTGACGAAGAAAATCAAAGAAGAAGAAACCGATATGCCAAGCTACAAGGACGCTTTTTATCATGTTGTAGAGGAAATTGCATACACTTGGTTCAACCGACTTATCGCTATTCGTTTTATGGAGGTAAATGATTACCTGCCTTCAGAGGTTCGTGTGCTTTCCTCAGAAAATAAGGCGAAAATTGAGCCTGACATAGTAACTAATCCGTTTGACACAGATTTGGAATTTACATCATATGAGCAGGATAAAATAATCCAACTGAAAGACGATAATGAATTAGATGAGTTGTTCCGTATGCTCTTCATTAAGCAGTGCAATAAGCTTAACGAAATTTTACCCGAACTTTTTGAAAAGACCGATGATTATACCGAACTTCTTCTCACAATCTCTTTTACAGACAAAGAGGGGATTGTCTATCACCTTGTTAATGATATTGATGAAAACGACTTTCGCATTAACGATAAAATGTATTCCGACAACGGAAAAATAAAAGCTGACGGTCAGGTTGAAATTATCGGTTGGCTGTATCAGTATTACATATCAGAAAAACATAATGAGATTGTAAATATCTATAAAGGAACAGTAAAGAAAGCTGACATTCCTGCGGCAACACAGTTATTTACAACAGATTGGGTTGTTCGCTATATGGTGGATAACTCCTTGGGAAGATATTGGATTGAAAGAAATCCGCAGAGTAAGTTGGCTGAAAAACTGGAATTTTTTGTCACACCTAAAAACGGGGAAATTCGGTATGTTGATGAAAAAATCAGTCCGACGGATTTAACCTTTTTCGATCCATGTATGGGTAGCGGGCATATCCTTGCATATGCGTTTGATGTGCTTATGGAAATATACCGTGAAGTGGGATATTCCGACAGAGATGCGGCATTAAGCATTGTGGAAAATAACCTTTTCGGTATGGATATTGATAAGCGTGCGTATCAGTTGACATATTTTGCAGTAATGATGAAAACACGTAGTTATAATCGTCGTGCATTGACAAAAGGTATATCCAATAACCTTGCAGTTGTTGAGGAAAGTAACTTTATTAATAAATTTGCTTGTAATGGTTTAACAACGGATAGTGAACAGAATAAGATTGGCGAATACTTAGTTGAAATCTATAAAGACGCACAAGAAATAGGAACTTTGCAGACCGTTGAAAAGAAAGACTATAAGGGTTTTATTGATTACTTAAATTGGATTTGGAACAATGCAGATAACATAGATATTTTTTCAACAACATGGTTGAATGATACACTTCCTAAGATGTTACAGCTTGCAAAACAGGCTGAAATTATGAGTAATAAGTATGCAGTTGTTTGTACCAATCCCCCATATATGAACAAGCTGGAAGGGCAGTTAAAAAAATTCGTTGTTGATAATTATAAGGCATATTCTGGAGATTTGTTCAGTGTATTTATTTACCGCAATTTTGATTATTGCAAAGTAGATGGATACTCTGCTTTTATGACACCGTTTGTTTGGTTATTTATCAAGACGTATGAAGCTTTGAGAACATATATCATTGATACCAAGGCGATTACTACCTTAGTGCAGATGGAATACTCTGCCTTTGAAGAAGCAACAGTGCCAATATGTTCATTTGTTTTAAAGAATGGTAAAGCAACAGAGAAAGCGTTGTGTTTCAGACTGTCTGATTTTAAAGGTGGAATGGCAGTTCAAAAACAAAAAGTTTTGGAAGCAATTACGGATAAGGATTGTGGTTATTTTTATGAGGCTAATATTAAAGAGTTTAATAAGATACCCAATGAACCTATTGCATATTTTGTTTCGGAAATAATGTTTAAAATATTTGAGCATAGTCAATCTGTCGCAACCTATGGGAATACAAGAGAAGGTATGGCAACGGGAAGTAATGACCTTTTTATGAGATATTGGTTTGAAGTTGAAAAAAATAGAATGAAAACTAATTGTAAAACCAGAGATAATGCGGTGCAAAGTTCTTGTAAATGGTTCCCGTATAATAAAGGTGGAGATTTCAGAAAATGGTACGGCAATGATGAGTATGTTGTAAATTGGTACAATGACGGCTTTGAAATAATGAATTTTAAGGATGAAAAAACGGGTAGAATCAGGTCACATAATTATAATTTGGATTATATATTCAGGCAGGGAATTTCTTGGACTGCACTCAGTTCGGGAAATTTCGGGTGTCGTTATTCATCACAAGGAAAACTTGCCGATTCAAAAGGGTCTATGCTTTATTTGAAGAATGATGATTTACTTATGTATTTTTTGGGATTATTGAACAGTTGCGTTTCAAAATATGTATTAGGTGTAACATCTCAGACATTAGATTTTAAACCGGGGAGAATTGCTGAATTACCAGTTGTTGTAGCAGAGCGTGATAGCGTTGAACCAATAGTAAATCATCAAGTAAAACTTTCTAAAAAAGATTGGGATTCTTTTGAAACATCTTGGGATTTTGAAAAGCATCCGTTAGTGTCTTATTCTACTAATAAAATGTCAACGGCTTTTGCATTGTGGTCAGAAGAATGTGTTGAACGGTTCAATCAGCTTAAAGCAAATGAAGAAGAACTGAATCGCATTTTTATTGATATTTACGGATTGCAGGACGAATTAACATCGGAAGTAGAAGATAAAGATGTAACTGTTCGTAAAGCCGATTTGCAGAGGGACATTAAGAGTTTAATTTCTTATGCAGTTGGTTGTATGTTTGGTCGTTATTCTCTTGAACGTGAGGGGATTGTATATGCTGGTGGAAATTTTGATGATGTTTACTGGAAATACAAAGGACAATCCGCACTGGATAAGAATGGTGAGCCAATAGAAGGAGGATACGCAGGTATTGCTCTTGCGGATTATCATTATCCTAAATTTCATGATACTGATGATTGGAGAACAGCAACTGAACTAACATTTGAACCCGATGCTGATAATTGCATTCCAATCACAGATGAAGAATATTTTGAAGATGATATTGTGGGATTGCTCTGCTCTTGGCTGAAAAAGGTATATGGAGAAGATACGCTTGAAGAAAATCTTGATTTTATTGCCAATGCTCTTGGCAATAAAGGTAAGACAAGCCGTGAAGTAATCAGAAATTATTTCCTGACTGATTTCATCAAAGACCATATTAAGACTTATCAGAAGCGTCCGATTTATTGGCTCTTTGACAGCGGTAAGCAGAATGGCTTTAAGGCTCTTGTTTATATGCACCGTTGGAATGCAGACACTATCGGTAATGTCAGAGTTGAGTATCTGCATCGTATTCAGCGTGTGTATGAAAAAGAGATTATCCGTATGCAGGAAATCATCGACAATAGCCACGATAACAAGGAGATTTCCAATGCTACAAAGCGTAAGGAAAAGCTCCAGAAACAGATTAAGGAAACCAAAGACTATGATGCTAAAATTGCCCACTTGGCTCTTTCCCGTATCGACATTGACCTTGATGACGGCGTAAAAGTCAATTACGAAAAAGTCCAAACCGCCGACGGCAAAAAAATGCAGATTTTAGCGAAGATTTGAGGTGCGGATTAAATGCAGACTTCGCATAAAGATATAGCAGAAGCAATTAGTACTATTTTAAAAGTACATGACAGTGATGGTTATAATGTCATCACAAAGCAAAAGCCAGATTACTTTTCTTTGGTATTGAATGAACTTGATGTATTAGAAAAATTTTCTTATGATTATGTGAGGGAGTTAAGAGTAATTAGCAAGTTTGTAAGAAAAAATCTTTTTGGAAATGAGACTGACAAAAATCTTTATGAAATTTTACATCGACTTAATCAAGTAATGAAACTGTTTTCAGATGTGATTGGTGTAGATATATTTTGGAATTGCAATACAGTTATGGTGTATGCAAGTCTTATATGTAAATATGAGGCTTGTTTGATTGATAAATTAGATATTAATAAACTTATAGATGATGTGCAGATTACAAATGCTAAAAAAATAATCGACCGGCAGTGGAACGATGTTTTGAATTCGGATGACGGAATGAAAACATTTATGAGGGTGTTTGATGATATTTTCACCACATCAATAGAAAACGAGCCTGACAAATACATTTATTCGTTAAAGCAAACCGATGTTTTGTGTCGAATGGTCAAAGAAAAGGACTGTGATGAACAAAGATTTATACCATTCCGATTGAACAAATATCAAAATCGTTGGAATCCGCCGGGAAAAACGTTTCTATATTTGTCATACGGTCAGGAATCGCACTATTTTAATGAGAATTTGACTTTAGAGGAAATGGTTTGTTTATTAGAATGTAGAACGGAACCAGACACAGACTGTTCTTTTTGTAAATTTCAACCAACAGTACCGGGACGGATACTTAATTTATCGTTTAATGATGTAGAGTTGTCCGATTATAGATATATTTTAGAAAATTATGAAGATAAACTAATAGGCAAAATATTGAATAAATTACTTGAAAATAAAAATGAAATTTCAAGAAAGTTTGATAAAAAATATATCCATAATAAAATAAAGGAAGAAACAGAAAATTTAAAAATCAAGTCGGTGGTAAGTGAATCTGTGACAAAGCAATATTTAAAATTGATTTGTAGTTGCATTTATAGCAAAGTGGATGGGTCAGAAGAAGAGAAAGAAAAGCAATATCACTCATTTCATGTTTTAGCGGAATATTTGCAGTCAAAAGATATTACTGGAATTATTTATCCTTGTACACGCAAAAAAAGTTTAAAAGGTAAAAACCTTGTTTTGTTTGAGCCTAATGATGCAAAACCAATCATTGGTTCGATAAAACGATACCATTATAATGCCTAAGGGGACAAGAAAATGGCAGAACTAAACTTAAAACAGATTACAGACAAATTAAATAGTGAGTTTGCAAGTGATGTCCGTAAACTTGTGTTTTGGTATGATGCCAATGCGGAGTTTCAGGAGGATATTGACAGCATAGAACTGGAAAATGCAAAAATTCTGCATCTTGAGCCGGACAACCAGTTCTACATCAAATACTTCTTGGAACGAGAGGATACGACAACCAATTACCTTGTGTACGCTCCTTTTGCAAAACCGAATATAAGGGACAATCATCTTTCAGATACAATTCGATATTCCAAAGAATTTTTTGCCGACCGTGCTTCTTTGCTGACGCTTGATTTGGGTATTGATGAACGGTACAAGCCTGTTATTCAGCATTATATTAAATTCTTTGCGAATAAAGACAGAACGCAGAAATTCTATGATTTGGAAATAGAGAATTTCAACAGAAGTACGATAGAAATTGCCTTGATGAGCGTGCTTTGCAAGGACAAGACTGCTTCTTTTGAAGAAGTCTTGCGTTCAATTTTAACAGATGACGGATTACAGGATAACAAATATCTGGCTGAGTTTGAAAAGTATGATTTATTAAACGCTTTTTGGCAACAGGCAGATTTGGCATTTGGATATAACGATCCGAAGCCGACACTTGAAAAACTTGTTATCACAATGTTTGTTACTTATGCGGCTAAGAGTATTCATACGGATATGCCACAGGCTTGGAAACCGTTTGTTTCTTACAAGTCGGGTAATATTATTGCATTTATGGATAACCTGATGAACAGCTATCTGTACGGTACTCGTTTCGATGAGATTTCAGAGATTATCTATAAAGCAATCAACGGTAAGAATTATCTTGAAAAAATGGAAGTGGAAACACTTGCCGATTGCAATATTTTTGCAGGTGTTGATGAGCTTCTGATTAGTTGGATTATCGGCAGACTTGAAAATGAGGATATAGGAGCAAGGTTGAATGGAAAGACGATTCCTGAGCTTTGTGTAGAACGCAGAAAACAACATTTTGGAAAGAACTTCCGCAGTGAGTATTTCATTCTTCAAAATGCTTTTGATATGATTGCCGAAGGTAAGTATCAGCCGGTCAGCGGTATCAAAAACTTGGTTAAGGAATATACGGAGTCAACCTATAAGATTGACCGTTATTATAGATACTTCTATTTTTACTTTGATAAATTGGAAGATACCACACAGTTTGAAAAAATCAGGGAACTGGTTGAGAATATCTATACGAATGAGTATCTGAACCGAATAACAGTGAACTGGAACAATGAGCTTGCAGATGCAGACGGAAAAACAGAACTTACATTGCAAAGAGATTTCTTTGCAAGGCACATCAATTACTCAAAGGATAGAGTAGTAGTTATTATATCCGATGCACTCCGCTATGAGGTTGCACATACGTTGTTTGAAAAAATGCAGGCAGATGAGAAGTGCAATGCTTCTATCGGAGCAATGCAAGGCGTTCTTCCGTCTTATACACCGTTAGGTATGGCTTCGTTACTTCCGCATAATACGATTGAATACAACGATTCTTATGATGTGCTTGTAGATGGAAAATTATGTAGTTCGACAGAGCAGAGAGAAGCTATTCTGAAAGAGTATAAAATGAACAGTAAATGTGTTCAGCTTGATTCAATGAAAACAATGAAACAGGCAGACCTTCGTTCTATCTTTACAGGACAGGATGTTGTATATATCTATCATAATCAGATAGATGCCCGTGGAGATAAAGCGGCTTCTGAGAATGAAGTCTTTACCGCTTGTGAAGAAGCAATCGAAGAAATTTATACTTTGATAAAGAGGATTGCATCGCAGGCAAATACCTATCATTTTATTGTGACGGCAGACCACGGATTTATTTACAAGAGAGATAAAATTCAGACAACAGATAAAATATCGGGTAATGTTTCAAAATCAAACAGTGTTGGACAGCGTTATTGTATATCCACAGAGAAAATTAACTCAGACGGTGTTTGCCATACAACGGTTGGTAAGGTACTTGGTAGTGTCGATGAGCGTATTGTATCATTCCCGCTTGCGTCGGATATTTTCAAGGTTGCAGGAGCAGGACAGAACTATGTTCACGGTGGTTGTTCTCCGCAGGAAATGCTCGTGCCAATAGTTGATGTGAAAGTAGATAAGGGCAAAAAGGAAACAAGTCTTGCAGAAATTGCTCTTGTAAGCCTGACTTCAAAGATTACAAATCTTATCACGACACTGGATTTTGTTCAGACAGAGCCGGTAAGTGATATTGTGAAAGAAACAAGCTACCGAGTATATTTCATTTCTAATAATAACGAGAAGATTTCTAATGAGAATATCGTTATTGCAGATAAGAAAGATAAAGATACGACGAAGCGTATGTTCAGACTCCGCTTTAACTTTAAGAACAAGAAATATGATAAATCACAGAAATACTACTTGGTTGCTTATGACGATAAGAATGATATAGAAGTTCTTCGTCACGAGATTATTATGGATATTGCATTTGCCGATGATTTTGGATTCTTCGGGTAATCAATGGAGGTTAGTATGGACGAACAACTGTTAAATAATTTAGAATCAACTACAAATGAAGAAATAAACAGAAAGCTTCGTACTTGTTTTGACGGAAGAATTGTCCGCAAGGATTTGACGAAATCTATCAAAGAGGGCGCAAATGTTCCGGTTTATGTGCTTGAATTTTTGCTTGGACAATATTGCAGTTCTGATGATCCTTCCGTCATTGAAGAAGGCGTGGCAAATGTAAAAAGAATATTGGCAAACAACTATGTGCGGCCGGACGAAGCACAGAAAATCCTTTCCCTGCTTCGCCAAAGAGGAAGTCACACGGTCATTGATAAGATTACCGTTAATCTGAATATTAAAAAAGATACTTATGAAGCAGAATTTTCTAACCTTGGTATAAAGGAAATTTCAATCAGTGAAGAATATCCGAGTAAATTTGACCGTCTGCTTTGCGGCGGTATCTGGTGTATTGTTCAGCTTGAATATGAATACATAGATAAAGATAAAAATGCTTCTCCTATTCATATCCGTAAACTGACGCCGATTCAGATGCCACATGTTGACATCAATGAGCTGAAGCAAGGAAGAAAAGCGTTCACAAAAGATGAATGGATAAGCGTAATGCTCCGTTCTATCGGTATGGAACCTGATGCACTTACAGAAAGAGAAAAGTGGCTGCTTCTTGCCCGTATGCTACCGCTTGTAGAAAACAATTTTAATTTGTGTGAACTCGGACCGAGAAGTACAGGTAAATCTCATTTGTATAAAGAAATCTCACCGAACAGTATTCTTGTTTCCGGAGGTCAGACGACAGTTGCCAACCTGTTCTACAATATGGCAAGAAAGACAGTTGGTCTTGTCGGTTTGTGGGATTGTGTCGCCTTTGATGAGGTTGCAGGTATCAATTTCAAAGATAAAGACGGTATCCAGATAATGAAAGATTATATGGCTTCCGGTTCATTCGCTCGTGGAAAAGAAGAAAAATCTGCTTCTGCATCAATGGTATTTGTGGGCAATATCAATCAGAGTGTTGATGTGCTGTTGAAAACATCAAGTCTGTTTGCTCCGTTCCCGCCGGAAATGGGAACAGATACAGCATTCCTTGACCGTATGCACTGCTATATTCCGGGTTGGGAAATTCCAAAATTTAGACCGCAGCACTTTACAAATGATTATGGATTTATCAGTGATTATCTTGCAGAGTTTATAAGAGAACTTCGTAAAGAACAGTATGGAGATGCTTTGGATAAATATTTCCGTCTTGGAAAGAACTTAAATCAGCGTGATACAATTGCAGTCAGAAAGATGGTCGGTGGATTTATCAAGTTGCTTTATCCTGATGGAAAATATACAAAAGAAGAACTGGAAGAAGTTTTAAAGATTTCTCTTGAGATGCGTCGCAGAGTAAAAGAGCAGTTAAAGAAACTTGGTGGTATGGAGTTCTATGATGTTAATTTCTCATACATTGATAATGAAACATTTGAGGAATTCTATGTGTCCGTGCCGGAGCAAGGCGGCGGAAAGCTGATTCCGGAAGGAATGTGCAATCCGGGGCAAGTCTATACCGTGGCTCAGGGCAAAACAGGTATGCTTGGTGTATTTCGTTTGGAATCTCAGATGATTCCCGGCAACGGGAAATTTGATCGTTCCGGTCTTGGCTCTGACGGAAAATGCAAAGAGGCAACAAACACGGCATTTAATTTTCTGAAAGCCAATTCTAACCGCATCAGCGGCTCTATTAGTATGTCGACAAAAGATTATATCATCAATTACCAAGACCTGCAGGGCATTGGTATGACAGACAAATTGGCATTGCCGACACTGATTGCGTTATCGTCAGTGGCATTAGGTAAACCTGTTGCAAGCAGTCTTGCGGTTCTTGGAGAAATCAGTATTGCGGGAACACTTATCAAGGTTGATGAGCTTGCAAACAGCTTGCAGGTATGCTTGGACAGCGGGGCAAAGAAAGTCTTGCTCCCTATCGTATCAGCAGCAGACATCGGAGCAGTTCCATCGGATTTAATTGGTTGCTTTAATTTGATTTTCTATTCCAGTGCGGAAGATGCAGTGTATAAAGCATTGGGTGTGGAATAGAGTAGTATTTACCCTCATCACGGAAAAATGTGGGATAATCAAAAGTAAATATTGAAAAAGAGCATAGGAAGCTCCAAAATTGTAGTTGACAAGACAAACAATGGAGGAGAGAAACCTATGCTCTATTTAGGTGATATCAAAGTCGAATTTGAAAGTCAAGAATTTAGGTTCATCACGATTTTTTGTGGGATGGTGAACGGACAGAAGGAATAGAAAGA
>ENA-OPBD01000603-OPBD01000603.1-human-gut-metagenome-genome-assembly--contig:-NODE-603-length-22863-cov-4.484041_pt1 | contig 22863 bp, 19 predicted proteins | sample MGYA00241062_ERZ501440 | MGnify/ENA primary metagenome ERZ501440 (study PRJEB25962, sample SAMEA2042628) | human gut metagenome | biome: human gut; feature: human-associated habitat; material: faeces...
CAAATTAATTAATGTTTGTAAAATTTCTTTTTGTACTGATGTTAACATGAAAACACCTAAATATCATTATAAAAATTAATATTATATCTGTCAAATAATGTTTATAAATATAATGATTTATCATAACAAATTTAAAATTAAAAGTTGTTCAAAAAATATAATTTAAAAATGAAATAATTTTAAAATAACAGTTAAATAAAAAAATAAAAGGTGAAAAACAAAAATTAAAAAGTCATAATTTTGAACAATGCGATTTAAATTTTAAAGAATGTCTGTGAGAATGAATATGTTTAACACCTTCAGACGTATGAATTTCACCAAGTATTTCTACATTTTCATGAGAATGTGCATGTTTACCGTCATCATGATAATGATAGTGACTATGAATCCTATTTTTATCAAAGTTTCTATCATATAATAATGCTGCATTTAAAACAACTAAACATGATCCCGCATTGTGAACAATAGCTCCAGTTACTGGATTTAATAACCCCAATACAGAACAGATAATAGCAATAGCATTAATCATCATTGATAAAGCTATATTAAACTTAATTGTAAATAATGTAGAATTAGATAACCTTTTAAGATATGGTATTTTTTCTATATCATCACCTAAAAGTGCAATATCTGCTGCATCAATAGCTATATCACTACCAATTGATCCCATAGCTACACTTACATTAGCTGTCTTAAGTGCAGGAGCATCATTAACACCATCCCCAACCATACAAACTTTATTTTCTGATTTTTTAAATTTTTCAACCCACTGAAGCTTTTCATTAGGCAGTAAATTTCCATAAACTTCTGAAATTCCTACCTGTTTTGCAAAATAATTAGCTGTTTTAACATTATCCCCAGTTAAAATAACTGTTTTAACACCTAACTCATGTAAATTTTCAACCACAGACTGAGATTCTTCACGAATAACATCTGATAATGCAATTATTCCAATAACCTGATTATTTAATCCTACAATGATAATTGCTTTACCTTCACTATTTAAATTATCCAAATAAGTGTTAGTTTTATCTGAAATTTCAAAGTTTTCTTTAATGTAATTTAAATTACCTGCATAAATTTTTCCTTTTGAATTTATTCCAAAAACTCCTCTGCCAGGATACATTTTAAAATTACTTACTTTTTCAACTGCAATATTTTCATCATTGGCTTTATCTGCAATAGCTTTAGCTAATGGATGTTCACTTAAATTTTCCACAGCAGAAACAATAGCTAAAACTTCATTTTCAGTAAAATCACCTGTTGGAATTATATCAGATACTTTTAAATCACCATAAGTTAATGTTCCTGTCTTGTCAAAAGTTATGGTATTTAATTCTCCTAAATTTTCCAGAGCTTCACCTGATTTAATTAGTATTCCACGTTTTGTAGCCTGACCAATAGCTGCCATAACTGCAGTTGGTGTAGCTAATATTAAAGCACATGGACAAAATACTACTAAAACTGTAACTCCTCTTTCAATATTTCCTGTAGCAACCCATGCTGCAGCAGCTATTATTAAAGCAACCGGAACTAGCCATGTTGCCCATTTATCAGCTATTCTTTGAGTTGGTGCCTGTTTTTCATCAGCCTGTTTTACTAAATCAATTAATTTTTGAAGTGATGAATTTTCACTTAAACTTGTTGTTTTAATATCAAGTACCCCATACATATTTAAAGTACCACAGAAAACTTCATCACCATCTGATTTATCAACAGGCAGAGATTCACCAGTTATTACAGACTGGTCAATAGAACTGTCTCCATCAATTACTATCCCATCAACTGGAATTTTTTCACCAGGAAGTACTCTTAAAACATCATCAATTTTAATTTCATCAACTGAAATTATTTTTTCCTGTTTTTTTCCATTTTCATTGCAAATTAATCTGCCTGTTTGAGGAGTAAGTTCTATTAAGTTTTTTAAACCTTTTTTAGCTCGCTCAACAGTCCAGTCTTCAAGAAGTGCTCCCAGCGCCATTATCCATGCTACTTCTGCAGCTGCAAATATTTCTCCAATAACCAGTGAAGCTACCATAGCTATTGTAATTAATAATGCTGATGAAACCCATTTTTCAAATATTAACCTATATAAAGCCAAATAAAATAAAGGGATTCCACTAATTATTACAGCTCCCCATGCCGGATCTATAGGACTTTCAATTCCAGATACCATACACATAACAGCACATAAAAGAAAAATACCTGAAACTATTGTCATTTTAAGTCCTGCAAGGATATCCATTATTTTTATTAACATATTTTTCTCACCTGAAGTATTACTTTTTTTAGTTTTATTTATATATTGAGTATTACTAACCTCCAATGAAAAATTACTTTTCATGAAAAAATAATTTAAAAAAATAGAAAAGTATTACTTTTTTAGATTTTATTTATATACTAAGTATTACTTATTAGTTATGGGCAACAATATTAATAAAAGTTTTCAAAATTATTTCAGCAACCGATCTGATATAGCTCAAAACCTGCTTTTCTAATTTTAGGTGAATAAATATTCCTGCCGTCAAAAATAATCTTCTGATTTAATCTTTTAGACAGCTCATCCAAATCAAGAGCTCTGAATTCTTTCCACTCAGTAATTAAAACAAGAGCATCCGCACCATCCAAAACATCATATTTGGATTTTTTATAATCAATATTTTCAGAATCAAAGTTCTGTTGGAAATTATCAATGGCTTTTGGATCATATGCTTTTATTTTTCCGCCCCTTTTAATAATTTCAGAAGCTATTATTAAAGAAGGTGCACACCTTACATCATCAGTTTGAGGTTTAAAAGAAAGACCCCAAATACCAAAAGTAAGACCTGATAAATCCTCACCAAACCTATCAACAATCTTGTTTACTAAAACAAGCTTTTGATTTTCATTGACCTCATCAACATTAGCCAAAATCTTAGGTTCATAACCATTATCAATGGCAGTGTTAATCAGCCCTTTTACATCTTTAGGAAAACAGCTTCCACCATAACCGCATCCGGCATAAATAAAATCATAACCTATTCTTTTATCACTGCCAATACCTAAACGAACATTTTTAACATTTGCACCAACTTTCTCACATATATTGGCTATTTCATTCATGAAAGATATTTTAGTAGCAAGCAGAGCATTGGCAACATATTTACTCATTTCAGCACTTTTAACATCCATCAAAACAAATCTATCATTATTAACAATGAATGATGAGTATAACTCTTTTAAAGTCCCGAAAACTTCATCATTTTGTGCTCCAATAATTACACGGTCAGGATGCATACAGTCAGCAATAGCTACCCCTTCCTTTAAAAATTCGGGATTGCTGGCTATATCAATTTTAATATCTTTATTTAAATTGGATTCAATTAACTCCTTAACCTTAAAAGCAGTGCCGACAGGAACAGTAGATTTAATGACAATTAATGAATCCTGACTAATAACATCAGCTATTTCTGAAGCTACATTATAAACATAATCTAAATTAACACTACCGTCTTCTTGTTCAGGAGTTCCAACAGCTATAAAAATAATATTGGAATTGTCTAAAGCCTCTTTTAAATCACTGGTAAAAATTAAATCTCCCTTTTCATGATTTGATTTAACTAATGATGCTAAATTAGGTTCATAGATAGGCAATATATTATTTTTTAAATTAGCTATTTTTTCCAAGTCATTATCAACACAGTAAACATTATTTCCCATTTCTGCAAAACAAGTTCCGGTAACAAGACCTACATAACCTGTTCCAATAATTGTCAATTTCATACAATTTATATATATTATTTAAATAATTTAAAGTTTATTATGGCTCCGCCAAAAAGTCAGCTGATTTTTTTATCTGTTTACTATCATCTTATTTTTTATTAATGCCTGTAATCTAAACAGAACAAAAACTATAAAAACACTTAAAAAAATAAAAATCGTTATTTCATTTTCCAAAAAATAATAATTAATTAGATAAAATGAATCCATATTAATTCAGATACCATTAAAAATACATTTATATTGAATTACTCTTCCAACAAGATAATATTTTTAGGATCTACCTTTAAATAATCAGGAATTACAAATTCATGATCATGTATTTTTTTTATCTAATTTCCACCATAATCCATTTGCCAACGTTATTTGCCATTCAAAAGGTATTTCCAATTTTGTTGCGTTTATAGTGTCAAATGAATTAATATCATCTTTTTCAGCAGGCAAAAAATCATGTGCCCTTATTCCAATATGAGTAATATCCTGTGAAATTTTTTCATCTACTTCAAATGTAATTCCCCATTCTAATGATTTAATATGATAATCATCTATTATTTCAACTTTAGAAATATTTTTACATCCTGTAAGTCTAGCAACCTGAACTTTTTTTGGATTCTCAAACACATCGTGAGTAGTTCCTTTTGCAATAATTTTACCCTTGTCCAATATTAAAAGCTCATCGCAAAACTGAAATACTTCATCACGATTATGGGTAACAAGAATAGAAAATCCGTCAAAATCTTTCAGTATATTACTAAGTTCAATACGTAATTGTTCTTTTAGAAATGTATCCATTGCACTAAACGGTTCATCCAACAGTATAACATCCGGACTGTAAGCCAATATACGGGCCAAAGCTACTCTTTGCTGCTGACCTCCAGATAATTCTCTAGGATATCTCTTTTCCAAACCTTCTAAACGAAAGCGTTTAATCATATCAGTTAACCTTTTTTCATCATAATCTTTAGGTAAACCAATAGCAACATTTTCCTCTACAGTCATATTCGGAAATAATGCATAATTTTGAAATAAGTATCCTACATTTCTTTTTTGAGGCTTTAAATTAATTTTTTCATTAGAATCATAATAAACAGTTTCATCATTTGTAGTTAAACTTATAACGCCATTATCTGGATTTACAATACCAGCAACAGATTTTAAAGTCATACTTTTACCACAACCTGAAGGACCTAAAATACCTAAACATCCTTTTTTCAATTCAAAATCCACATTTAAGTCAAATTCTTTAAGTTTCTTTTGAATATTTACTTTTAACAATTCATTACTCATAACATATTCCCCAAATTATTTCCACTGCCTTTCCTTACGTATTGAAACATAATCCATAATAAAAATAGCTATAAATGATATAATAACAATGAATATTACATAATTAAAAGCATCTCCCATATTACCGGCAGCTACTTCAGAATAAACCGCCATTGGAAGAGTTCTAGTTTGTCCTGCAATATTTCCTGCAATCATTGCCGTAGCACCAAACTCACCTAAACCTCTGGCATAAGCAAGTATTCCCCCACTAATAATTCCTGGAAGTGCATTTGCAAGCAAAACTTTCCAGAAAATTTTGAACTCAGACATCCCCAATGTACGACCAGCATCCAATAAATTAGAATCTACCTGTTCAAATGCACCTCTGGCAGAACGATACATTAAAGGAAAAGACATGACCACTGCAGCGATAACTGTTGCAGACCATGAAAATGCTATTTTCACAGAAAAAAAGTCTACAAAAAACTTACCTATCGGACCCCTAACACCAAAAATATACAATAAAAAGAATCCTACAACAGTAGGAGGCAATACAATTGGAAGTGTAAAAATACCGTCAAGTACAATTTTTACTGAATCATTTTTAAGTTTAACAATGCCCCAGGCAACTATTAATCCTAAAAAAAAGGTTATAAAAATTGATAAACTTGCTGTTTTCATTGAAATAAAAATTGGAGTCCAGTCAGTCATGTTAATAATTCTCCTTTAAATTATCATATGGATTTTAAGTTATAAAGTTTATTCATGAATTGTAAATCCATATTCAACAAATACATCTTTAGCTTCTTTACTTTTTAAGAATTCCATGAACTTTTGAGTAGCATCCTGATGCTCTGAGTTTTTAAGTTCAGCTACCGGATAAATAACTGGAGTTTTTAAAGCATCATCTGGAGCTTCACAAACTACTTTAACATCATCATTAGATTTGGCATCAGTAGAATATACAATACCGCATTCAGCAGACCCCTGAGCTACCTGATTTAATACAGCAGTTACGTCAGTACCTAAAGACAATTTGGATTCAACACTGTCCCATACACCAAGATTGGTTAATACTTCCTTACCATATTGACCTGCAGGTACTGAAGAAGGATCTCCCATAGCAATGTTACCATCTACATTTTTCAAATCCTCAAATGAAGATATGTTTAAGTCGGAATCTTTAGGTACAATCAAAACAACTTTATTTTCTAAAAATTGAATGTTAGTACTGTTATCAATTAAACTTTCATTAACTAATTTGTTCATCTGTTTATTACCTGCAGACATAAATACATCTGCATCCAAACCATTTTCGATTTGTTTTTGTAAATCACCGCTTGAAGCATAAGTTGGAGTGACTTTTACCCCAGGATATTTTTCTTCAAACATTGGAATTAATTTTTCATCAAAAACATTTTTTAAACTAGCCGCAGCAGCTAAATTTACTTCCTGTCCATTTAAACTGTCATCAGTGCTTGCTGAACCGTTAGCCCATATTCCAACACCAACAGCCAACACTGCTATTACAATAACAACAGCTATAATCTTTTTTGAAACCACTATTCATCACCTTTTAAAATAAATCAATACCTCAAAAATTAGTCATAGTAACCTAATTGTCAAATAGGTATAATTATAAGTTTAATTTCATCAATATATAAATATTATCATATCGATTTATTTAGCTCCGTCAAGAACTTTAGTGATTAATGTTCAGAAAAATCTGTTATATTCAAAACATTAAAAACTAATTGTTTACAATTTTTCAAAAAAATTAAGAATTTTAGTTGTTTATCCAGCAATATAAAATAATAACATTATATTTAAATTTCTAAACATATTTATTATGGTCATTTACTAACTATATTATTATGGAAAAGAGGATTGTCAAAAAAACACGAGAAGAACTCTCACCAATAGGATTTGGAGCTATGAGACTACCTTCAAAAAATGGTAAAATCAACTACAAAGAATCTGAAAAGTTAATACACCATGCAATAGACAATGGAATAAACATTATCGATACTGCAGCTATCTATAATAATGGAGAAAGTGAAAAAGTCCTTGGAAAGGCTCTAAAAGGAGAATATAGAAACAAAGTTAAAATTTCTACAAAATTACCTGCAATGAACATAAAAAAGTATGAAGATATGGAAAAAATATTAAATGAACAGTTAGAAAGGCTGCAAATTGACTGTATTGACTATTACTTCCTACACAATGTTGATTTGAAAGCTATGAACAGACTGCTTAAAAAAGATGTTTTAAAATTCTTATCAAAGGCAAAACAAGAGGAAAAAATAAAATATGTCGGTTTTTCATACCACAGCACTACTGAAGAATTTCCATTATTGCTTGATGCATATGACTGGGATATGGTGATGATCCAATATAATTACTTTGATAACAATGTTCAGGCAGATATTGAAGGAATTCATCATGCAGCATCAAAAGGAATGGGAATTTTTATAATGGAACCTTTAAAAGGTGGAATTTTAGCTGGAAAAATGCCTGATGAAGTTGAAAGTATATTTAAAAAAACCGACCCCTCAAAAACAAATGCAGAATGGAGCATATCCTGGATTTTAAATCATCCTGAAATAACCTGTGTATTTTCAGGAATGAATAACATAGCTCAAATTGATGAAAATATAGCTATTGGAAATAGTGTTGAACCCCATTCCATGAGTTTAGAAGAACTTGAAACAATTGATTATGCAAAAAGAGCCTTAAAAGAATTGCTTCAAATTAACTGTACAAGCTGCGGATACTGCCTACCATGCCCCAGAGGCGTGAATATTCCTGAATGCATGAAAATATATAATGAAAAATATTTATTCAATCAAAAAGGCCTTTTAAATCAAAGCTTAATCGATTATTATTTAACTGTAAGCGGAATTATGATAGACAGTTCAAATGCAGGATTATGTAATGGATGCAGAAAGTGCTTAAGAAAATGCCCCCAACACTTAGACATTCCAAAAGAACTTGATAAAGTTAAAAAAGAATTTGAAGGCCATTTCTTTAAATTTAAAGTATTATTCGTAAAAAGTATCGGTATGAAAATATATCAGAAATTTTTTTAAATAATAAAATAAAAAGTGATAAACATGAAACTCGAAGAAATATTAGCTCCATGCCCAAAATGCGGTTCCAAAGATAAACATGTACACAGAAAAATGTTAGACAATCACAGAGCACATGCAGAGTTAGACACTGTAAAATGCGAAGATTGCGGTTATATTTTCTTTGTAAATGATAGTATGGAAGAAGACGAAAAAAAAGAACTTTTAAAAGAATTAAATAAATATTACGGATAAAATGACTTTTCATGTAATGATAATTCCCACTTTAGGTTGCCAATGCAACTGCAAATACTGTTGGGGTTCAGAATCAACAAAAGAAATGATGGACATTAACGTAATTGATGACATTATCACCTGGTTAAAGGATTTCAGAGATGATAAAGTTCATTTTACATTCCACGGAGGAGAACCTCTTCTTGCAGGCTATGATTTCTATGCTGAAGCTTTAGAAAAATTATCCAAAATAGACAATTTAGAAGGTTTTTCACTTCAAAGTAATATCTGGTTACTTTCAGATGAACTAATCGATTTATTTTTAAAGTACAATGTTGCTGTAAGTACCAGTATTGACGGACCTGAAGAAATTAATGACTATCAAAGAGCAGAAGGTTACTTTAAAAAAAACATTGGCAGATATGAAAGAGCAAAAGAAAAAGGATTAAACATAAACTTTGTTTTAACAGTGACTCAATATTCCAAAGACTACAGTGACGAGTTATATGAATTTTTCAAATCCCATGGTATGAATTTAAAAATACATGCTGCACTTCCGTCACTACGTGGAGACAATGCTGACCCATGGGCTCTTGATCAGGAAGAACACGGAAAACTTTTAATAGACTGGTTAGACAAGTATCTTTATGATTTAGATAAATTCAGTGTAATGGATCTTGACCACATTGCTAAAAGTACATTCAGAAGAAGGGGAACATTATGTACGTTTGCAGATTGTATAGGTACAACATTAGCTGTCGGTGCAGACGGTTCAATTTATCCATGCTACAGGTTTGTAGGAATGGATGAATATATTTTAGGCAATGTCAAAGCAAACCCAAGTTTTGATAAGCTAAAAGAGTCTGACGCATGGGCAAAACTTCAAGAATTTAGAGAATATGTTGATGAAAACTGTGCCAAATGCAGATATGTAAAATATTGTGAAGGTGGATGTCCATATAATGCTATTGTAGCCAGTAAAACTCCAAAAGCTATTGATCCACAATGTGTAGCTTATAAAATGATTTTTGGTGAAGTTTCTAAAAGACTTAATAAGGAATTTGCAAAAAATGCATTTGGCGGATTAAACGGACCAGGTGTTAAAAAAGAAAATGAAGCTTTCAGTATTATGGATTTAATAATGAAACCATAATATTTTTTTATTTTAATTTTATTTATATAATAAATCATATTTTTTAGAATTAATACTGCCAACTACCTTACAATCAGTTAATTCTTCAATCACACAGAGTTCTTATGAGGCTATTTTAAATAATTTGATTTCACCATTAATTTTTTTTATTAACACTCCCAATTACAGCTCCCACTTATTTTTACATTCTCATATTTATTTTTAGTTAAAGAGCATTTAAAAATTACATACATATAATAAAACAACAGATATTACTCTTTTTTATACAATTCATTTAAATATCCTCTTTCAATACACCAATCTTTAAATTCATTGTATTTTACAGGATCTTTTTGAAGATATAACTGCTCATAAAATAATTTATCACTGCGGCTGTTCATTTTTTCAATAGACTTTACTATCTGATAATTCATATCTTCGCCATAACCCATTTTATTCCTTTTTTTAAGCATATAAATCAATCCATACTAGATATATTATACATACCTATAAATCATAATTTATACACAAAAATATATAAATGTTGTGGTAAAAATAAGTTTAAAAAAAGTTAAAAAGAAATTATAGAAAATGCTTAATTTTAATTTGAAGCTATAATCTCTTTCATATATCTGATTAAATCGTTTTTAGATTCCTCATCATCCATTGCAAATTCTATGGATGTTTTTAACCATTCCAAACGATTTCCTATATCATAGGTTTTTCCTTCAAAAGTATTTCCATAAATTTTATCCAATTTAGCTAAAGCATCAGTAAGTTGAATTTCCCCACCAACTCCAACTCCTGTTTCTTTGATTTTGTCGAAAATATCTGGAGTAAGTACATATCTTCCCATAATAGCCAAGTTAGATGGTGCTTCGTTAACTGGTGGTTTTTCAACAAGTTCATCAATTTGATAGACATCCTGTTCGATTTCAACTCCTTTAATTATACCGTATCTTTCTACTTTTTCCTGAGGTACCTTTTCAAGAGAAATAGCTGATGCACCATATTTGTTATAAATATCTATTAACTGTTTTGTACATGGAGTTTTTCCTTTTGTTATTGTATCTCCAAGCATTACTGCAAATGGTTCATCACCAACATGTTTTTTAGCACAATAAATTGCATCACCTAATCCTTTTTGTTCTTTTTGACGGATATAACAAATATCAGCTAAATCAGTGATATCCTGAATTTGTTTTAAATATTTGGTTTTACCTGCTTGTTTTAAAGTATATTCCAATTCAAAGGATTTATCAAAATGATCTTCAATAGAACGTTTGTTTTTACCAGTTACAATCAAAATATCATCAATACCCGAAGCTACAGCTTCCTCAATAACATACTGAATAGTAGGTTTATCAAAAACAGGCAACATTTCTTTAGGTTGTGCTTTAGTAGCTGGTAAAAACCTAGTTCCAAAACCAGCTGCCGGAATTACTGCTTTCATTTAATTATCACCATCCTAATTTAATTAATCATAATTTTTGTTTTAATTGGTTAAATAGTTAATTATTTCTTACATATCTTATAAAATTTCGCCTAATTTATCTAATATATCCTCAATACTTACATTATAACAGACAATTGTTTTTTGAGAAGACTTCTCACCTTTTGAAATACTTACATCGCAATTAAAAATTTTAGATAACTCTTTTACAATTTCCTTATTGGCCTTACCTTTTTGAGGAACCTGCTTAATACGTATTTCAAACCTGTTTCTCCATTCATTAAAACCTGAAATTTGAAATTTATTTGAATTTGGAGAAACCTCAATATCTACAAAAACATTATTATCTGCTGAAGAAATTGCATTCAAATAGTTATTAGACATTATAATCAGAAAAAATAGTTTATCAATAAAAGTGCGGGAGACGGGACTTGAACCCGCGAAGGGACTAACCCAATAGGCCCTCAACCTATCGCCTTTGACCACTCGACCACCCCCGCATTACACATAACAAAAGTAGTTATTAAAAGATGTGTTTTTTAAAGTATATAAACTTAACTATTTTAGATTAATAATAAAAATTGATTTTTTAATTCCAATGTCTAATTAATCATAATCCATCTTTTTAATAGCATCATAAACTCGTTTACAATTATTTTTATCATTGAACTCAAAGAAATCATCAACTCTTTTAATATATTGGTCTTTCATTTCACATTCATTTTCAACATATTCCATTATTAAATCAATTAATTCCTCATGATTATCAACAACTTCTCCAAAACCCATTGTTTTATAATCAAAATAGCTTTCTTCAAGATCAAAATGGTAATCCTTAGCATAATGATAATAAATAACTGGCTTTTTTAAATAAGCAAAATCAAAAGCTATTGAAGAATAATCCGTTATTATCAAAGAAGCATGTGTAAAAATATCATTATAACTATTGGAAGTTGAATCGATTGTTTGTTTCAAATAATTCAATGAATCTGTAAACGTTCGGATGCGGTTTAAAAATTAATTTATAACCATGTTTTTTACAAAAATCAATTAAACGGGAATCATTAATTAAAGAATTGTATATCCTGAAGTAGTTTGATTTTAATATTTTTTCTTTGGTTGAATGAAGAAAATGCCTTCTCCATGAAGGCATAATTACAATTTCCCTATAATCCTCTTTCTTCTCCAGAGCATCATATCTAGGAAACCCCAATAACTGAGGAACATCTTTATGATAATTATAAGGATACTTAAAAAAGGATTCCAATTCCAGTTTTGATGCAGTTACAATTAATGAAATGTTTTTATCTGCTTTATTAAGCCATATGGAAATATTATCCTTTGTAATACCATGCTGTAAAAATACAAGTCTAAATTTAACAAGCCCTGATAAAAAAGGATAATTACCCCAAAATGGATAAACTAAACCATTATCAGGATGGGAAGATATGACTTTTTCTGCAAATAACGTGTATATCCTATGTTTAATAGAGCCATATGCAATAGTTTTTCCAATTCGAGAAACATCACCAAATGCAAAATTATCCCTATTTAAAACAAAAACCTTTTTAATATCATCATCTACGCCAACAGCATATTTAAAAAGATTAATACCATTATCATCAGCTAAATAAGGCAAATCCATAAAAATCCAAATTCTTTTAGATGAAAAAAACGGATACACTACGAAATAAACAATTCTGAATATTACGCCTGTTCTCCAGCCCTGATTAGTTTCACGCAGCATTGTGTAAATAGTTGAAATCTCATTTTTAAATACTCTTATCCAGTTTTTCGGCTTGACAGTTATTGTACTTCCCTTAACCTTAGCAATGTGATTTTTTGAAAGTAAATATTTAGATGTGTTTGAAAGTCTGCACGGTCTGGTGAACTTTATTTCAAGATCCTTAAAATCATTAACCTCTGTTTTAAATTGAATTTTAATATTTTTTGAAGTAATCGGAATATAAAGCTCAAAATCATTATTGAATGCATATTCAAAATTTAGAGAAAACCTGTCTCTTTGAGAGTATTCCAGTTCCTTAGTTTCAAAAATTTTATCATTAACAAACACAAAAACATTAGCCCGTTTATTGAAAAATGTAGTAATAAATCCTGAAACATAAATAGCATCATGTTGTATCTCAAAAATATCGATGAACACCTGATTTAATGATAATTTATCCATAATCTCTTCATAAACTTGTTTTCTATATTTATAATCACAATTAGCCAGATAATCATTACCTAAATATTTCAAAAAGAATATGTGCATTTTAAGCTGGTTTTGAATATTTTTTTGATTGTATATCACATCATCATCAATATTCTGCAAAATAAAAATCAGATTGATGTAAAGTTCATGAATTTCATCATGACTTAAAATATGATCGATCTTTTTAATCTTAAAAAGCCATTGCAAATCATACATTAATACATATTGAATAAATTTTAAAACTTCACCATACTTTTTTTTAGAACAGTCAATTAATTTAAAATGAAACTGTTTAATTCTAGAAATATAGTAACCTTTAGTTTTACTTGAATAATCAAGAAGAGAATTTTTAGCTTCAAATTTTCTATAAAAATAAGACCCGCTTTTAACAAGCCCTAATTTTAATTTATTCAAAAGAAGTTGATTAACAAAAAATGCATCTTCAGCAGTCTGTAATTTAACATTGAATTTAATATCTCCAATAGCTTCTGCTTTAAAAAATGAAGAAGGACCGGATAACTGAATAAATTCCGGCTGTTTTGATAAATCAGCAACTCCTGTTTTTTTAAATTTAAAATTTAAAGGATGATTACCTTTTTGTGATCCGAAATAGTATATTGGAATTGAAACCACATCAATTTCCGAATAATGCTTTTCAAAGAAATTATAAACATCCCTAAACGTATTGGAACTTATATAATCATCACTGTCTAAAAAATTAATATATTTTCCTTGTGCTTCATTTAATCCCAGATTTCTAGCATGTGCCGGGCCAAAACAATCTTTAGTTGATACATACTTAATGTTTTGGGGATACTTAACTCTGTATTTTAAACATATATCTTCAGTATTATCTGTACTTCCATCATTAACTATGATAATTTGAATATTTTTTTCAAAATCCAAACTTTGATTAATAATGGAATCAATTGCTTTTTTTAAATACAGATCAGAGTTATTAGCTGCAATTATAACAGAAAATAAAAATTTATCATGAATTTTTATAACCCCCCAAATTTTAAAAAATAATCCAAAAATATATCAAATATATCCATTAATATAATATTATATCTACCAATATAATAAATCTTTTGATGGTGTAAATTATGAAAAAACTATACTTATTATTAATCATATTAATTTTATTAATGGTAGAGGTCAATTTATACAATTATAATGGTTTTGACTTTAATTCAAACAAAATAGAATTTAATGGTACCAAGTTTAATCTGCCTGAAAATTTCAATGTTGCCAATGAAAGTGAAAATACAATAAGCCTCTACGATAAAAGTGACAATATAACCATAAATATGACTCATTTAAATGATAATATTTCAATTAAAACCTATTTCCAAAAAGCTCTAAAAGATAATTTTACAGTAGGTAACGAAACTCAAAAAATAGATAACATCACCCTATATGTAACATATCGTGAAACAAATTATACCAATTCAACACAGCTATTTTTTGAAAAAGACAACACAAATTATCGTATGTGGATATTGAACTATGATAATAAAAATGAATATTCTTCAAAAATAGCTGCTGAAATCATTACAAGTCTAAGACCCGCAAATCAAGGATATATAGGTTAAAAATAACCTTCAAATCCTTATTTTATTGCAAATCTATTTTTTCTTTTATTTTGAACAAACAATTTCTGAATAAAATCCAGAGAATCATCAACATTCAAACATTTTAATGTTTCATCAATTTTAGGAAAATAAAGGGATTCATTTGGAATAACATTATAAATAAACACATCACTTACATAATTATTAAGACTTTCAGACTCTGTTTCGCTAAAAGCCCCCAGATAATCTTTAGTAAAAAAAACATCCTTTTGAACAACCTGTACAGGATTGCCGCTTAAAAAAGAATTGGAAAATCCTTTACAGTTAGGAGGAACAAATGCATTATTATCTACAATAGAACCAGAACCCAAAACCGCACCAGAAGATATATAAGCTAAATGACCTAACCACACATGATCTCCAATAAGAACAGAACCCGGAAAATTAATCCTTTGTTTAGTCTTGGATGAATATATCGGATAGGCAAAAGAAGTTCTAATATTTGTACCGCTACCAATATTGCAATCATCACCGATGACTAAATTTTGATGTTCCTGAACATTGATGTTTAAAGGAGCAGTCATATTATTATCACGACCAAAAAAGACAACTGAATCATGATAAACCTGCAAATTCAAAGGATATTGTGAATTATGAGTGGAAGATAAATAAACTAACGAATTATTACCTTCAAAACGTATATTTGAATTAACTAACTTAACATCACGTTCACAATAAAATAAATTGCCTTTACCCCTAAAAGTAATATTGGAGTTAACAAATTCCGGCCTACCAATAAAATTATTTTGCTTTAAATTTTCAATTTGATCAATACTGCTAACTGACTCCATAAAAACCACAATAATTACTTTTTAATTGAATTTAGAATCACATCTAATTTGTTTTCAAGATTATCCATTCTTTTTTCCAGATTATCTTCACTATTTACTAAAGAACCTGTTTTTTTAGCAACAAGACAGGTATCACACCAAGGTTTAGCATCATCATTTGTAGAAACATGAATAACTTCAAAATCAACATATTTGGCTAATGCACTCATACCATCTTCATAAAAACGATAGCAGTCAGTATCTGCATCACCATGTTTAGGTCCACCACTAGGAGCAATAATACAGCAAAAACCACCTGGTCTTAAAACTCTGTCAATTTCAGCCATTGTAAGCCAAAAGAAACCTAAATGTTCAAAAAACTGACCTGAAACAACAACATCATAACTATTGTCTTCAACTTCATACCAATTGTAAATATCATCAACAACAATATCCACATTATCTCCTTTTTCAAAATCTAAACCGTGATAAGTCCAATTAGGACTATTAAAAATAGATTTATAATTATAATTAGTACCACTTGTATCTAAAGAACCAACATCCAATATATCTAAAAAATCATTATCATTAAGATAAGTATTTTTAAACCAACTCATTTTATCATGACTAGACTTATGCATACTAAATCACCACTTAATTCCATCTAAAATTAAAACTGAATTATCAATTTTATTCAACCTTTGATATAAATTATATCCCATACAGTTATTTTGTTTTTTAGCTATAAAAATATTATCTAATTACATTTAAATTTATTAAAATTATAATTTTTCTTCTAATTTTTTCTTTAAAAACATATTTTCTTTTCTTAAAACACCATTATTTTTACAATAAAACTTTTTTTGATCATGTATTTTAATTAATTTTTCTTTTAAAATTTTCTGCTGGAAAAGTAAATACTCAATTTCTTTTTCATATTTTAAATTATTATCTACCAAAAATTGATAATTTTTTGAAATATTATCAAATTCGACAATACGTTTAAGCTGATTGAATTTATCGGAATAATAAGATTTTTCATAATGTGTTCTGCCAGAACCCCATATGAGATTCATCAGCTAAATAATCTCTACCAAAATACATAATTTCAACATCATAATTATCCTGTATATATAACTCCAAGTCTTCAAGATAACTATTAACATTTACCAGATAACTATTTCCACTTTCATCAACAATGGACTTGTCTTTTTTTAATGTTTTTGTAGCATATCTCGCAGAATTCAGAATAATCTTTGTAGATTGACAATTATTTTTTAAAAAATTAAAAAATAAATCTATACTTTCTTTGTATAATTTGAAATAAGTTTTTGAATCCTCAATTATTGTCAATGCAGTTGATTTATCTTTGATAGTTTCATAAAACTTAGTTTTTGGTAAATCCCAACAATTATTTGTAATAATATTTCCATCATCTAACATTAAAATTCCAAAAATCAATTCATAAATAACATCCATAATAATATAATCTGGAGGATTTTTTGCTATTTCAGAAAGCCAACATTTACTCAAATCATATTTAATAGAATCATTGTGATTATTTTCAGATAATATATCCATTTCATCAAAATTTACACTATTTTGCATCAAACTTATAATGGATGTCCTTTGTGAATAAGAAATTATTTGAAAAAAATTTTTATAATTAGGAACAATTTTTGAATTAAATAAATCTCTAGATACACATGATCCAAAAACACCAACTGTGAAAACCAAAAAAAAACCTCCTTAATTAACTAACAATGAAAAAAAATTAACTTATTCATTAATTTTTTTTAAAATTAAATCCAATTTATTTTCAAGAGTATCCATTCTTTTTTCTAGATTATTATTAACACCATACTGTTTTCTAGCTATTAAAACACAATCATACCAAGGATAAGAAATTTCATCATCATTAACATAACACTCCAGTGTTTGCAACCCTACATAATTAGCTACTTGTTTCATACCATTATCAGTAAATCTAAAACAATCATAAGGATTTTTGTGAACAGGGCCTGCACTAGGAGCGATAATACAACATAATCCCCCAGGTTTTAAGATTCTTTCAATTTCTTTTATAGCTTTCCAAAAGAATTCCATATGTTCAAAAGCCTGACCAGAAACAACAACATCAAAAGAATTATCCTCAATTTCAACCCAATTATAAATATCTGAAACAACAATATCTACATTCGGACCTTTTTGAATATCCATACCGTGATATTTCCAGTTATCTTTTCTTAAAAATCTACCATAATTATAAGAAGTATCACTAGCATCATAAGATCCGATGTCTAAAATATTTAAGGATTTTTCTGGGTTTAAATAATCATTCTTAAATTTTTCCATTGATTGAAATGAACTTTTATGCATATTATCCCATTAAATTATTGATTACAATATAAATTATTAAATTAACTTCTATTAATAATTATTTCAAATTTTTAAGTTTATTTAAAGAAAATAACTTTAAATCAGAACTTGAATATTCTTTCAATTTTCTATTTAATTCTCTATTCTCCTTTTTAAGATTAAGCTCTTGATTTTGGAAAAAAAGTTTTTCTCCATTTAATTTCCTATTTTTTGTAATTAATCTCTCATTTTCAATTAATAATTTTTCATTTTCTTTTTTAAACTTGTGAATATTATTCTTTAAATTATCATTTTCTTCTTTTTGACTGTTAAAAAGTTTAACATACTCCTTTAACTCATTAACTTTCTTAACCAAATCATCATTTACACCCTGAATATTATTAATCTCACTTTTCAATCTATTATTCTCTTCTTTTTGACTGTTAAAAAAATTTTTATTATTTTCTAAGATTAATAAATATTCTTTTGTTTTACTAGCGTTCTCTTTTTCTAAAGTTAATTGATTTTTAAGACTTGTAATATCTTTTTTATATCGTAAAATCTCATTATTCAATAATGTTAAATCTTTATTTGCCATTCTACCATCCTTACAAATAGTTATTAATTGATTCAATTTATTTTTATAATATTTCATTTCATAATGAACTGGTCCCAGACCCCATAAATGATTTTCATCAGCTAAAGTATTTTCATCAAAATATAATACATCAATGTCATGATTTTTTATAATATAATCATCTAATTTTTTAAGAAATTTGTTCGTGGATTTAGCTTGTTTTTTAAAATCATTATTAATATATGTAGAACTATTTCTCTTTAAGACTTTAAAAACTTGTTTAAAAGAATTTAAAACAATTTTAGTATTATTACAATTATCTTCTAAAAATTCAAAAAATATGTCACAATTCTCTTTCCATAACTTATAAAATTCATTAGTATCTTCCTGAATACTTAACTTCTTATCGATATCTAATTTTTTATAAAGAGAAGTTGCTGGAAGATCCCAATTATTATTTGTAATAATATCCCCATTTTTTAATATTAAAACACCCATCCTTACTTCAAAATAATTATCCAATACTACATAATCAACTGGTGATTTCACTAAACCCTTAATAAAAGTTTTTTCAAAATCATCCCTCAAAAAATTCATCCGTGCAATATTAGCATTATTTTCTGGAGTAATCAAAATTTCATTATCATCAACAGAAAAAGGTTTCTGCATAATACTTATTAATGATGACCTTTGAGAAGATAACTTTATATTAAAAAAATCTTTATAATTTGGGTTAAATTTACTAAAAAATAAATCTCTACTCACACAAGACCCAAAAACAGCAACACTTTTAACCATTTAAACAGCCATCTCCCATAATCTCAAATTTAATAAAAACTATTTCGGAATTTTGTTCCATAGGATATACTTTTAGTAAAATAATTGAATCACATTTATCCAAATTAAAATTTAACTGATTATCTCCTTTAGAATAATCAGAACTAATGAAAATTTCTTTATTATTTTTCAGATAAGATAATCTAAATATACCCTCTTTGTTAGCATTAAATAAAATATTAACAGTGATATTTTCACATCTTATATTGATAGGCTCAAGTTGAAAATACGAATTAATGCCAAATGAATTGATTTTTAATTTATTGTCCATTACTTCAAAATTAAGATTATTACTACATTGAATATATTTTGAAAATTGATTAAAATTTAAATTAAAAAAAGATTTAAACCTATTTTGAGTCACTGATTTATTATTATCTACTTTATTATTTAAAGATTCATTTAATACATTATTTTCTTCAGCTAATAATTTTTTTTCTTTTTTTAAATTAACAATATCTTGATTATATTGTATAAATGCATTAAGACAGTTTTCTTCATAATCATCAATTATTTCTTCTTCATTAATCCTCCAATCAAATGATAAATCATTTTTTAAATCTGAAAAATCATCTGCTTTTAACAACACAATATACTGTAAAATATTATACATAATTTGAGATAATTTTGAATTATTAAAAATTTTTTCTTTAGATAAAGAATTAATAAAATCATATTTAACTACATCAGAAATTAAATCAAAATTATCTTTAATAAAATTTAATAAATAATCAAAATACTTTACTAAATAAACATTTTTATAATTTAATTTACTAGGTATCTTTAATTCTAAAGATGGTATTTCATTTAAATTAAAACTAGTTTTAAAAAATGGAATTTCCAATAATTCTTCAGAAGATCTTTTAATAAGTTCAAAATGAAATTCTTCATTTATTAATGAATCAAATGGTATATTATATGCATATTTCAAAGCAATGTTTGTAATTAAAGGATAAATTGTAAATGAATGATCAAATATTGTCTCTTCTACTTTTGCAACCCATTTTCCTCGTTCAAGTTGTCTTTTAATTATAGGAAACTTATAAATATTTTCCATATTATTTAAATACACCTTCATAAATTTTAGATTATCTTCAAAAATTAATTCATTAAATTCATCGGAAATAACATAGTTGTTATATAACTTATTGTAATCATTAACAATCTCATCAATTGAACAATCCTTTTTTTTAAAAGGTTTTACTTTTACAAATTCTTGACCGTCAATTTTAATATTATTAGATATATTTTTAGGGATAACACCAAAATCCCAAGGACACATTATAAACTCTCTAGAAAATAAATGTTGAGGTAACTGATTTAACAAATTAGAAGTATTATTTGAAGTATTGTTTATTACAGTATGTTTTATATCTAAAACATTACTAACCATCCTTCCTATAATCACTTCTGGAGAGAAAACTGGGCCGCTAGTAAATGTTGATTCTATATATTCATGATACAAAGAAAGAAGCAATCTTGAATCTTTACCTCCAGTAATTCCTAAAATAAAATTATTTTTTAAATTAAGATTTGCAAATGCTTTTAATTGAGACTGTAATTTATTATAACAATCATCCCAATATTTTATTTTATCTAAATCATATGCTTTTTGAAGACTTTCATCATAAAAATAATCAAAACATTGAACAAACTTAATGTCACTAGAAAAAATTATTTTAGTTCCAAATGGAACTTGATAAATATTTTCATACATAGTCTCATTAGTTAAAGAAGAATTTTGATACTGAATTTGTAATGCTATGTGTTTTTTGTTAATCTCATCAAATGAAAAAACCTTAGATAATGTTGAAATTCTATTACTTATTGCAAAAACATTGTCTTTTTTTGCATAAAATAATGAAGGACAAAGATTACTAGAATTAAACTCACCATCACCCTTAGAATTTACATTAATCAAATTAAAGTATCCATCAATATTATTAAAATCTAATTTTGAATTAGATAAACTTGCACCTAGCAACTCATCTTTATCTTCAAATTTTAACCAACCATTAATACAAGAAAGATTATTTTCATCATCAATATTGAACACATCATATTTAGTATATATTTCCAAATCAGGATTCCTTCCTATGAAATAACATGTATTATCACTAGATAACCATTCATATTCAATATGTTTAGAAAGAATAGTAGTTGTTTCATTAAAACATTTTTTAATATTTGTTTTATCTTTTTGTTTAAAACCATTGCTATTTTTTACTAAAATAAACTGCATAGTCATTCCTCTTTAATAATTTCATTAATTTCTGGAAATTTTTCAATAACTTTTTTAATATAATCATCATTTTTACCTTGTGAATTTATATGCCATAATGTATCTTCAGTATCAAATAAACCTACCTCCCTTGCAGGAGAAACATAAGTTAATAAAGCTAAATTATCATCAACTGTTTTAAATTTTGTTCTATTAATAACACCCATTGCCCAAAACCAAATATCATCTCCTGTAGGACATAAAGATTCAAATAATTCATTATCAAAAATATGTTTATCTAAAGAATTGGGCGGGTATAAAGATCCTCCACTCCCCGTGAGAAAATTTAAAAAAGAAGGATTTTCTTCATTTTCAATCAGTTTCCAATTATTATAAGAATCAATTTCACCATTATCATCAAAGCACATTTTTCTAGCTCTTTGACCAATAATACAATCAGGATATTTTAAATAATTGTCATATAATTTTTTTAACCAATCTTTAGGATAAAAAATATCATCATCTGCTGTCACAATTATATCATTGGGATACTCTTTTAAAGAAGGGATTAATTTTTTATAGGATTTTATATTTTCACACCACTTAATTTCAAGTCCTAACTTTTTAAAATTTAAAATGAACCATGGAATATCCATTTCCTTATTTGGAAACTCTTCTTCAGCCAACCATAAAATAATTTTATCTGGTTTAAATGATTGATTAAAAATTGAAAACAATGTATATTGAATATCATCAATTCTTTTTGGATAAGTTGTTAAAGAAACAATCACTTTAGGATTTCTTTTTTTATCAGTAACTCCAGGATAATCATATTTCTCAATTTTAGGTTTTAATAATATTTTATTAATAGCTTTTGGTTGATGAACCTGTTTATTAATTTTAATATTACCCTCATCAAGACCATACATGACAAAATAAACTAAAGGATTTAATCCCGAATTTTTAACAAAATCATGTTCGGCGGCGGCTCCGGCGCGGGCGTCAACATCCAGCCGGTGGCATTTCTGGTCATCAAGGATGGCTGCGTGCGCACCATCCAGCTGTCGGACAACGCCGACACCATCAACCGTGCCCTGACCATGCTGCCGGAGCTGGTGGAAAAGGTGTCTGCACTGGTCAGCAAAAAGGGCGAAAAGCCCGCAGACGAGGCACCCAAGGCAGAGTAAGCCTTGACAGGAACCCTCTGACTAGGCGGTATGCCGGTAGCTTTCTCCTCGGACACGAATCGGGCCATTCCATCGCCCGCCCTATTGCCTTCGGCAACAGGGTCCCACCCCAGCGGACGGTCCTCAGAGAAACTACCGACTCCATCTACGCA